>Ga0123342_1001360_pt1 | contig 41072 bp, 19 predicted proteins | sample Turbeawhitnodule_FD_89960 | JGI IMG/M metagenome (GOLD analysis project Ga0123342, IMG submission 89960) | Root nodule microbial communities of legume samples collected from Mexico - Turtle bean Mexico white nodule | ecosystem: Host-associated > Plants > Roots > Nodule | place: Mexico: Nepantla...
CAAATTCAATAACAATTTTCTTCATTTTTTAATTAATCAAATAATCAAGTTATTGTATTACATTACCGTCAAACATGATCCATACACGATTATCCAATTTTTTGTTCTTTAAAACTAACACTCTTAGAAAATTATGTATCAAATTAATTTTTAACATTACATAACTTACTATCCAATATATAAACAATAAAATAATATATATATATATATATATATATATGACGTGGCAGAAGTCATGTCAACTTGGCACAACTTCAGTATGACAGGGCAGAAGTTGTGCCAAGTTAGCACGACTTCAGTATGACATGGCAGAAGTCGTGTCTAATTGGAACGATTTCTGCATATGAAGTCGTGCCAAATTGGCACGACTTGCCTAAATTTGTAATTTTTTTAAAATGGATCCCATTTTGGTAAAAAAAAAAAAAAACCATCATGGTAAAAAAAACCACAAACTAAAGTAGTAAGAAAAATTGTCAATGGAAAAGTTATTAAATATTTGAAAAATATCATACTTCTTAAATGCACATTCAAATTCAGTTGTAAAAATTGAAAAGTATGACTAATAAAAAAGAAAAAGAAATGGTCAAAACTCAGAATAATGAAATTAAAAAACCCTTAATTTTCGAGTGAAGTTTAAAAGTTGAAGTATTAAAAGTTAACTCCATAAATAATGTGATTCTAGGAAATACATTGGTTATATCCCAGGAAGCAGTATGGGAATTGGACCAAACACATACACATGGAACTGTCAAATTTATTGCATTTTGATTATGATACATGGCCTTATCACTATACTGATATATATGTTCTAACATTATAAATAGTATTCGAAAGTCAGATCCAACTCTCCAGTAAATTATTTCTGGACCACATTACATATCTAGGCTCATTACTATTATCAATTGCTTTTTTTTTAATATATATTTTAGTAAACACTATTACATTAGAAATTTTGATTTTGTTTTATTATAAACTATGAGATTTGTTATTGTACGAGAGTTCAAATACTATCTTTTATTATTCAACAATTGATTTTTTGGTCGTGATTTTCTTCTTTTAGTAGTGTTTAGTGTTTGAGTATACAATTTAACATTGTTTAATACATTTTTAACGTTAATACATTCTTTTTATATCATTCGGTATCAGTCGAAGGTCATTGAGTTCCTAACAATACAATTGTACTTATATAAACAAAGTGAGCCTAGATAGTACTTAGAACTTGTTGTACAATTGTTGATGTGTCGGTTGTTCGCTCGCTCTCTTGCTCCTCACTCTAAGTCTCCTTCTTTAATTTATTGGTGCTCGGTCGGGATTTACATGCTAAAGGTACTCCGTCGATCAAGTAAATACTGATATACATAGTGCATATTAAGAACTAATTAAAAATGTACCTTACACATCTGAAGATGATTTATTTATAGTGTTTAGTCATGAGTCATATGTTATAATGGGTCAAATTTATCATATAATTATTTATAAGGAGGTTCCCTAATTTCTTAAAATGTTATCTGAATTTGATGGGAAATATCCCGAATTCTCAATAAATTTTCATAACTACCTTAACTACTATTTATTATAGATGTTTCAACCGATCAATCACCGATATCGAGAAACATGATTTGTCCAATACCGAATGATATTACAACATTCAACATATAATATTATTAGTTATTTTATTTATTTTATGTCTGTCATCTTTTTTGTCAAATCATTTATCATATTTATCAGTACTTTTTTCAATATTCCATTTACTTAGACACTAAAATTAAGGTGCGTTTGTCAGTTTTCCCTTACATATTTGAGCTGATAATTAATCATATCAATAGCATAAATATGACTTTGCTATATTTTATTTTTAAAAAATCATAATTATATTTTATAGAAATATTGAATATAAAATACGTTTTATTAAATATATTAATAAAAATTTAATAATCAAGCTTAGTGATTTTTCTCTCTTAAAAAAGTTTGCGTTATATATATATATATATAAGTATACATTATAGGCTGTTTTGAATGAATTTATTTATAATAATTAAAAATCGAGATAAAATAAGATCAGGGGCTGATGTGTGTTTTGTGTCATGAACGTGTTTTACTAACAAACGGAGCGATAATGAGGTTTTGGAAAAGTAAAATTATGAGACTCCATTTTCATATTATCCTTCATAAATTTTTAAAATATGATGAATTATTTACTCTCTGTCATTTCTTCTTTATTTATTCTAAACTAAACACTCATTACTATAAAATTAAATAGTTGTTCAGGATTTAAAATATGGAATAATTTAGTTCTTCAATATTTTTTCCTTTATTTTAACACAAGATTAATCCTTAAAAAAACCTAAACATGTACCAATTTAAATCTTGGACAAAATCGTTAATGATATAAATCAGTTCATGAAAATGCTATTTTTTAACAAAGTTACTCAAGAGGCTGTTTTTTTGGTTTGTTGGAGTACAGTCGTGTGATTCTAGAGATGAATTTAACTATTTTTTTTATTTGATCATTTCCCTAGTATTTGAAATTAACAAAAAACAGTTTTAATAATTTGAATTAAAAAATATTTAGTTTAAATTATTAAAAACTTTTATAATCATTTAAAATTTAAAGAATAAACATATATTTTAAAACGGTTTCTAGTTTCAGACAATAAAATCATATTATTTAAAATGTGATAAATATTAAAATCATAAAACTGTAAAATAAATAAATTAGGAGATTGAAAAATACAAAATAGTATTTTAATACTGTTCCTCATTTAATGATTTAAAATTTTATAAATAGTTTTCAATTTTTTAGTTCTTTTTATTAATAAATAAATAAAAAATATTTAAGGAATAGTTAAATCTATATATAAAAAAAAACGTTTCAGCAAAATCTGAGAGTACATGTTCATCTAAAAAAAGTACTTTCCTAATCTTGTAGATGTTACATATACATTCCCCACAAGCAACACATGCAGATCCTTTATACAGAAAACTGTCTTCTGGTGTGGTAAAAGATTCAATGCTCTCTTTCAGAATCAATGAAAATCAGTTTTTCTGTACTATTATAGTTATGGTCACTGTCGTTATGTTTTCCTATGTGATTTTGTAACGCAGCTGATACGGTTCTTCCATTATATTAACAGTGCATGGCTTCTTCTTCTTTTTATTAAGAAAAGGTTCTATTTAATTTTTAAATTTCTAATAAGCACCAAAGCAAATGTGTTCTTTTTGTTGAAATATCATTCAGCTTTTTTCTTCTTCCAATTTTACACGTTAGGAATAGAAATTGACAAAAGGAGAAAAGAGGTATAAAAGTACTAAGATGTTATTGCCATGCATCGTGAATTATATCAATAATTAATTATTAATTACATAGCAGAAACCGAAGTTGAGTGGTGAAATTTTGGTATCTCTTGATAGAAATTATTCTAAAACGGATTAAAATTAAGATAATGATTCATACACTCCTTGGTCGGTGTGCACTTTACTTCTTCTGAGTTGGACTCATATGCTCTCATTCTCCCTCTCCTTCTCACTAGCTTCGACTTCGGATGGTATCTATAAAAGGCACTCTGATGCTCAAGTCAACTTCGGCACTCACTATTTAGTATTACATGATTGCATACCTGATTCTTTGGGATCTGTGCTTATTTATATAAATATTGTGGGCTCTATGTCGTTAATGGACCTAATAAAAGGAGTTTAACAAACGTTGGATCATTAATCAGTCTTGTTGTTGGTCATGTCGGTTGGTTTGGAGCATGTGCCGAGTCAGAGTCTCGGTCATGCGGGTCCTATCGGTACATTTTGACGTGAACCATTGGATCGAGGAAGATCCAATGGTTGAGATGAGAGTGATGTTCAATCTTCCTCTCTCCTTGAAGGCTATAAATAATGATCCCCCACTATTCCAAGTCACTGCTTTCCTGCTTCGACATCCAAAACCTATTTGTTCTGGTACGCTGTTTTCCTTACACTCCGAGAGGTTAGTCTAGTCATGTCTTCTTCCAATTCTTCGTCTTCTTCCCCGTCCTCTTCTCTTTCTTCGTCTTCTTCCTCGTCCTCTTCTCTTTCTTCGTCTTCCTTTTCCCCGGGCTCCTCCACGACCGAGCCTTAATCCGTCGGTACAATTCAAACGTTGCCTCGTGTGAAGGTTTCTGTAAGGGCTGATGACCCGGAAGGTGTTGCCAACCAATCAGATCTCCTCGAAGAGTCGTCCCATCATTCGAGGCTTGTCTGGGTAGACCCTAGGGTGACCGAATTCACCTTTGTGTATATGGATGACCCCTTTATCTCTTTCTTTATAGAAAAACACATAATTTTGAAGTCGAATGTCAATGACGATATCTTGGCTATTGACTATTGTCGACCGACCGATACCATCTGTATGGGTCGATTCACCTTCGAGGGTCCTTTCTTCTTTGTTTATTCTTGTCTTTTCTCCGACCTACATCTGGCCTTGCCCTTTGATGATTTCACAATGGGTGTCCTTCGGGCGCTCAACGTTGCCACCTACCTCTCAACTACATTCCAACACCTGGGCATCCATTCAAACCTTCTGTCTGATATGCGACATGTTTCACCTCTCCCTCACTCCTTTTACTTTGTTGGAGATCCCACATCGACTAGAGATTAGAGTATTTCATTGTATACAAGTGGGTGCAAACTTCAATCTCATGAGCCGGTTTTATGGGGTTGAGTTAGGCTTAAAGTCCACTTCGTAATATGGTATCAGAGCCATTTCGAGCTTATCCTAGCGAGTGTTTGTTGGGCTTATCAGGCCACCCGCTATCGGGTCGTTATCGAACCACCCATAATATGTTATCCCACGCACGAGCTATCACTCTCGGCGTGAGGGAGGTGTGTTGGAGATCCCACATCGACTAGAGATTAGGACATTTCATTGTATATAAGTGGGTACAAACCTTACCTCATGAACCGGTTTTATGGGATTGAGTTAGGCTTAAAGTCCACTTTGTAATATACTTTCTAAGTTATTATACTTCCCACCCAGCCTGCCTTGTTAGTTGGTTGTTACTTATCAGTCGTCGATCAAGTAACACTCTCTTTATCAGTTGGTTGCCATGAAGACCGTTAGAATTTAGTCTTAACGTTTTCTTTTGTTCCCTCGGGGTCGGGGTGTGACCCCCTTTCTTTTTGCTTCTGTTTGTTTCTTCAAAGTCGGGGGTGTGACCTTCTCCTTCTTCTTTTAATGAATATATCGGTAGTTCTTCCATACTCTTGCTTTCTCATAACACATAAGTTATAATTAATCAACATTTTAATTGTTAATCCATCATAACTAATAAATAAAATTTATCTTAATTAAATAGTTAAGTATTGGGTGATATGACCAATCAGGATGAGCGTTGTTAAGTCTAAATAATGCTAATGAAATTACCATTATGATTACCTATTCATATTCTTATTCAAATTAGTCATTATCTTTTGAGAAAATGATACAATAACAACTCAGATATTTACTACTGACTATTATGCTATAAACTTAACATAGGCTCTGTACAAGTTATAAAATATTTCAAAATACTATTTATGTACACCTAAAATTTAGATAAATGATATTAGTTATATTTCAGTAGTTTTTGCTGAGTGAGAATTATACACGGGAGCAACACGTGTCATATCTTGTAACAAAAAAAAAAGAAACACACGAGTATAATGAGAAGGTAAGAAAGTGAAATGTCTATTTAGACAGTAAAATATCATGCTTTAATGTTTATTTCATCAAATGTTTATATAATCTTATTTTAACGAGTTATATTTAATATTAGTATTCATTTTAATTTTATATATTTATTTAAATATAAATACATGTATTATTATTATATTATTATAAATCGATAATTTCATTTATATGATTACATAATTTAAATATATATATATATATAATCACAAATTTTAAATCCTAAAATCCTAAAAGCTAAACTCTATTCCCTAAGCTTTAAACTCAAATCCTACACCTAAATCATAAACTATAAACACTATATAAATCTTAAACCATAAATCTTTTACCCTCTATAAATCATAAACTCAAACTCTAAACATAAACTCTAATCCTAAAACTTAAACCTACATGTCATTTTATAATATTTTTATTTTAAAACTGTCATTCCTTTTAAATTATTGACATACTTATATGATATGTAAACCAATTAAATATTTGTAATTTATGTCACCACAAATTTTTAATACAAATTTATTGTTTTTAAATAAAAGTAATATAATTGTTATAAGAAAATTGTATAAGAAGATATAAGAAGAATGGATATGCCTTTATTCTCTTGTGTGTATTTAGCTAAGTCCGTACAAAAAATATGAAGATTTTCTCTCTCCAAATTATAAGCTAATTATATAGAATCCACTAATCATGGGATTCTATCATTATTTATTATTAAATTAATTGTATATAATTGAGTATAATAAATAATTGCATACAATAATTGCGTATATATTTTGTCCAGTGCTTTCTATTAAGGAAATAATAATTATCAAATTATACGCAATTATTGTATACAATTATTATACGATACTGTACACAATTATATGCAATTAAATTTAATGATGATAGAATATCATGATTAGTGGATCTTACATAATTTGTAAATATATACAAGAGAATAAAAACATCTTCATTTTTTTTACCATCTTCTTATATAATTTTCTTATACCTTTGTGCGGTACATATGAAAGACTGATTATCTGACTTGTAATTTTTCTCACACAATGTGACAGTCTATCTCAATGTGTTTTGTGCGTTCATTAAATACTGGGTTTACTGTTATATGTAATGTCGCTTGATTGACACAAGAAAGTTGAGCTGTATATCACAATCAAAATATCTCCAAACAAGTATTGACCATCGCGCGTTATTATGCTCCCGCATATGATTTTGATACGTTTGTCTTTTTTTTTTTTTACTTCCACTTCCATGAGATAATAGAATCTCCAAACAAGTATTGGTCATCGCGTGGTATTCTGCTTCCGTAGATGATCTTGATACGTTTGTCTGTTTTTTTGACTTTCACGAGATAATAGAAGAACCAAGAAAAATGCAATACCAAGTCACTGATCTCTGTTGTTTGACAACCTCCCTAGTCTGAGTCGCAATAAGTTGTCAATGTCAAATTGTTCTCGGATGGCAATAACAATCCTTGTCTCGGTGATCCTTTGATATACTTTAGGACTCGAATTGCGACATCCCAATGAGGTTTCCGTGTCAGGCCGAGTAACCGTGAGGTATATTAGTAGTCTCATAAGTCGCCTGTATTTGACTGAATCCTGGAATAACTCTTCATCATCATGTGAGTTTTAGGTATTGCTCATTGGAAATTTGTCTGGACGAGCACTTGTAAGTTCGTATTCTGCAAAATATCAAGCGTATATTTTCTTTGTTACATGTAAATACCAGCTTTGGAATGAGAAAATTCAATCCCTATAAAATATTTTAAGTCTCCAAGATCTTTAATGCAAGATTTTTAACACGCTGAATTCCTGTCAAATCATTTCCTGTCAAAAGAATATTGTCCACATAAATCATTTCCTGCATATTTAATCAGAAAATGTTGAAAACCATGTCCGGGATGCCTGTTTGAGACCATAAAGGGATTTGTTGAGTCAACATACAATGTTCTTACCTGTCGATGATGCTCGGGTGGCAAGTTCATGTAAATAATTTCATGCAATTTGCCATGTAAGAAGGTATTTTGCACATCTAGTTGGTGAATAAACCAATTTCTGGTTGTTGCAATGGTGAGGAAACACCTCAAATTTGTTAATTTCGCTGTTGGTGAAAAAGTTTCACAATAGTCGGCACCTTCAATCTGAGTGTACCCTTTTGCAACAAGGCGCGTCTTATATTTGTCGACGCTGCCATCTGAGTTGTACTTTATTTTATAGACCCATTTGCATCTGATGGGTTTCTGGTCGGTGGGTAACGGAGGTACACATTTGATTTAGCTGCAAGGTGGAAAACTCTTCGTTCATTGCTTTTTGCCAACTTGGATCAAGGATAGTTTGAGCATAAGTGTGAGGTTCTTTGGTGGTTGTGATGTTAGCAAGATATGCACTATGTGTAGAAGAAAATCGTGAATTAGAAAGAAAATGAGGCACAGGATACCTGGTTCCATTCGGCTGGTCTTTGACAGTGCTTGAATGATTGGCTAGGGATCCCGTTACGTAGTCTTGAAGCCAGGAAGGTGGGGTTGATGTGCGATTGGATCTTCGAACAGAAAGGTCGGTTGGAGAAGGTTCAATAATGGGTGTTAGACTTCCTGGCGTGGGAGGAGAAGATTGGTCTGCTGGAGGTTCAGGAGCATTGTGATGAATAGGAGAAGAATGTTGATTGAGTGAATGTTGGACAGGAGAGGGTAAGTCAATGGCAATAGCGGACAAAATACCTTGTAATGGAGGCAAGGATTGCGGCTAGGACTGTTGGCAGAAGGGGAAAACACTTTCATGGAAGATGACATCCTGACTTGTAAAAAAAGTGTTTGCATCTATATCAAATAACTTGTATCCTTTTTTATTGAGAGGATAACTAATGAAGATGCATTATCGAGCGCGCGAATCAAATTTTTGCTTAGGTGAAACAACAGTTCGTAACAAAGTCAACCAAAAGTTTTTAAGCGAGAAAGTGAAGGTGGGCGATTATATATCATCTCAAAAGGTGTTTTATTTTTTAGTAGGTGATGACAAGCGATTAATGATATATGTGGTGGTTAAAACACATTCTCCCGAAATTCTAATGGTAAATGAGACTGAAATATGAGAGTTCGTATTGTGTTTAAAATGTGTTTATGTTTGTGTTATGCTACTCCATTTTGTTGAGGAGTGTAGACGCAAGTGCGTTAACATTCAATACTTTTTTGAGAAAAAAATTACGCAGTGAAATAAATTCCAATTCGTTGTCAACGCGGATGGTTTTAATAAATGTCTGAAATTGATTTTGTGCAAAAGTAATGAATGATTCTAAGAGATGTTGCGTTTATAGTCATCGACTATAGTGGAAAAAAAAACGTTTTCCAAAATGAGTCGGGGTTTTATGAGGACACAGTGCAATAAATTAAATGGAGAATGAGATTTTATTGTTCTTAAAGGAAAATGTAGCCGGTTTATCTTTGGGACAAATACTACCATTATTAGGAATGAGAATGAGATTTGTACTAATATGTAGTAATGAAGATGCAAGTAAGGGTCGGTCGAAATTTGATATGCGTGAACTTGGTTTGGAAGAGGGGACATGTAGTATAAACCTGCGTGTTGTTTGTCATTGAATTTTAATTGTGCCCGTAGATGAGATGACCGCAATTGAGTCTGTGGACAAATTTACATTTGGAATGAATGAGGATGAAGTGTATGAAAAATTGTGAATCAAGGTGTGATGTGATTGGTTGTTCCACTATTCATAATTCATAATTCGTAAATTTTTTGTAGTTAAATTTTTAAAACTAAAAATATATACCACTGACAATTTTATCATAACTTTTTATTCAGACAAAATCATCCATGTATGTGACGACTTCAGAACAATGAGTCGTGCTTAGAAATTATAAATCTATCATTCTCATAATATACCCAAAAAATTTGTAACATTTACGTAAATTATTTTTTTGAAAGATTGTTGTGTGTGATTAAGGGGTCGGACCATATTATCGGATAAAAAAATATTTGTAATGATAATGAAATGAAAACAACCGGGTTTAATAGACGTTTTAATGAAACGGTTAGCATTAATTTATTTATTTTTATCTCAGGGATTATTTTATACAATAATTTTTTCTGCATTCTAATTTTCTCTTCTGTTTGAACGTTAACTCAGGGATTAGTTTAAACAATATTAATTTAAATGATATACACTTCAGGTGGCGTGATAAATTTAATTGGAAAAAGAAACACGCGATCCACGTTGTGACTATGATAGCCTTTTGAAGTTTGGTAGATTGAAGAAAACATATAAAAAGATTAAAAGTAAGTAATCAAACTTATACATAAAAAAAAAAAACTCATTGAATAAATCAGTGAATATTGACACAGAAAACATGTTAATTTATTTCTTTTACTATATTGCATAGAAAAGATAATCAAATCTGAATTTATGGCATTGGTTAAATTTCGTCCTATTTTAAAGGAAATTTTTTAATTTGACTGCAATTAATTCCAGTTCTTGTAAATTTCAAAAGCGGGTTGGGAATGTAAACCTTGTCCCCCGCTACCATGTCCATTATTAATTATGTTATTTATTAATTTTTATATATTATTTAAAAAATATCATTAATAATTTGAGACATAACTCATTTAAACGTATATATATAAGCATATAAACTCTTAAAAGAATGTGGAAAAGGTTATGTGGGGTTTATTTTGCACACTTATCTCTTTCAAATTTGTTTCACAAAGAGTCAGGTCTTTTTGAATGAATTTCTTCACAAACACTCTTAAAAAAATTATATAAATTAAATTATATACAGTTTTACAAAATTAAATAACATATATCAGAAAAAAAAAATCTGGTAATATTGAAAAAAATATATATTAATATATAAATTAACATTTCACAAGTGAAACCATATTAACAAAATAATTATACAATGAACTCCTTGTAACACTTCCAATTTCAATGGAGATGGATCATTGAATATCTACATAATCAAATATTGAAGATGAAATTGACATTTAACATATTTAAGATATTTAACATATTTGAGTTAAGTGTATATCACCTCCTTCCACGAATCTTTAATGTTAACAGATATAATTTTATCCATATGTCTTATCAAATAATACATGCATTCATAGCTTCCCAGTAGATGCGAGAACTACAAGTTAAATACAAATAAAATAATATAATAATTTATACATTGCAATTTAATACTAATAAGACAAATGACTTACATATAGTACAATGTATTGTAGCTTCTTTCTGGCAATGTGGAAGTCCTTGCAACCTTAAATGAACTTCCATAGCTTTATAAATAGTTACATACATTATAATTTTATTAATTATAAAATCATATAACATAAAAAAACAAAATAATTTAAAACTTACGCATCTAGTATATTTCTAATTGTCAAACTATTAATTTTCTTGTACTTCAACTTCACACATATGTACATTTGGTATGTCTACTAATTCACCATATCATATCCACTTTGTATAACTTTTTAGGAAACCATCACAAAGAACATGCTCTCGAATAACTTCAGTTGGTAGTCTTCGCTCATTCAAACAATTCACACAGGCAATAAAATCTTCCATTATTATTCAGAGCATTCACCTTTGCAAATTCAAGAAATTGTTGTACTCTATTCTCATATTCATTTGTTGTGAATTTGTAATTGATCCAACTTCGATCCATTATTATGTTCTCTGACATAATACAACATATAAATATATATTTTAACTTTATGGGTACTAGTGTATTTACGGATCATGTTGGATTGTCTTTGAGAATATCATTATGCAATGTTGCCAAATTTTAAATAGCATACGAATTATAAATATAATAAAATAAATATTTTCCATACCTTAGATAGCGTAGGTTAAAGAGTCAAAGACAACAACGTTTGGGGAGAGGCAAAACAAGAAAGCTAGTGCGTTCAAGGAATGAAAAAAAAAAAATATATTTTGTTATAAAATAATAATTTACATCTTACGAACATTATTTTTTTTGTTAATACAAACATCTTACTCTTTAAATTTTTTGTTGGCAAGTTATGTAACACTCATTTTTACCTAATTGTTCTCGATGCTCAAGGTTAAGAAACTCTTAATTAAAAATGATGAATCGGCCTAAAGGAACCTATGTATAATATGAATCAGAATCACACATTACAAATGTTATAATCCTAAATTTTTTAGGAATTTGTATACATTTTAGATGTCATTAAATTAAATCGCTAATACAAAATAAATATTAGTCATAAATAAGTGACATGATTAGATAATTACAGCCATGAAACATTATTAAGATAAGATTTGACAAGAGACAAAAATAACTAAATAGGATAATTGAATAAGAAGTTGACATTAAATAAAAATAACAAATTAAATAATTGTATTAACACTTATCATGATTAAAATTGGTAGTACAGTGTGTATATATATTAATATAATATTTAAATATTAGACTTTCAAGTTATTTATATACATATAGTATAATATTTAAAAATTATATTGTAATTGACTACAAATTTATGTTAATTTTTTCTGAGAGACACTGATTAAATAAAAGGTTACTTAGTGTCTTCTCTCATTGTTTTTTTCTCACAACGAAACCAATAATATTATAACTTTATATACTAAATTTATCGATCATTATAAATTTTTAGATATAATGTTATTATATTTATTTTTAAATTTATCATATTAGAAAATTAAATTAATTTTTTAAATATTTTTTAAATAAATATAGTAGTCAATTTGAGTGTTATAAAAAATGTAAACAATTTATATATAGATAATGTAAAAACATTTTACTCGGTTGTTGTTAGGTACAAACTTAAATTATTTTGGAAAATTTAAATGTCACCAACTAATAAAAATATTTAGTACTATATTTATTTATTATAATCTTTGTTAGAATTCAATCTTCACAAATCATATTTTAACCTTCTTTTCTAGCATAACAAATTTTATTATTGCTAATAAAGAGGAAATTGAATTCTATAATAATGTGTTATTTTATATAAATAAAAGATAGTATGTTTTATGAGAAATTTTGATTGACAAGTGTGCTACTTGGTAAAAACAAAATCATGTGTGGTGGACAATTTGATAATTAAATAAGAAATATGTTTTTCTTATTTAGATAAACTCATTTAAATTTTGGAAAATTTTCAAAATCTCATTATTTAGGTTATTACTACTAGTACATTAACAATAATTTGTAAAAATCTTATTTTATCTAAAAAAAAATTGGAATAGACAAAAGAAAAAGTGAAAAAGTGAAAAAACAAATATGTGAATCTTTCTCCATGTGCACAAATTGAAACAAATTCATCTATGCGCATCCATGCCTACTGCACCTTTCGCGCTTTCCCATTCTCATCTCTGCACACCCGTGTCACATGCCCTTACACTCTCCTCTCCAGCACTGTCCCATCCACTTCTTCCCCTACACCTATCGTTCCATTTTCCTTTCCCCCACCTTCAAATTTATTACATACTAAGAGTTTTTACTAGAGTAATATTTTTCAACAAAAGATACCCGTTGAACGCAATGGAAGACACAAAAAGAAGAAATGGAAAGAGATTTGCAGTGAAGAAATGAAAAGATACATATTGAGCACAACGGAAGGCACAAACAAAAAAGTTTTGACAAATTTCAGAGAGACCACACAAACTCGCGAATTTCAGAGAGATGCGTTGACTTTCAATGTCTCTCTAACGCTTTAGGAATCTATTTGAGACATTCACTAACAAAGAACATATGAGAAAATAGGGTGAAATTGAAATTAGGAAAAGAGAGAGATTGTAGAACTGAACTTAGGCAGAGAGAATAGGAAGACGTGAGCAAAAAAACGTGAGCAAAAAACATGAGCAAGAATATTTGCGGAGACAATGTTGGAGGAATAGAAACATGAGCTAGTAAGAGAATAAAATTATAAAAAGTTTACTATGACATGTGTCATTTTAAAAGATATAAAATATATTTATTATAATGGTTCCTTTGATAAATGATGTAATAAATTCTCTTATAATTACCATTGTTTCACCGCTTTACTTATTATGATTTTTTTTTATTAGTGGTTCATCAGTAAAGAGGAGAAAATTGTCAAGAAAACATTTTTTTCAATCGTAAATGTCTGGCAAATGTAACTCAAACTCATAACTAGACAACCCAAATGTTTGGTCTTGACTAGTTAAAAGTTCATCATCAAGCCAATCTAGAACTTCCCCACCCAAAAGCTTATTAAAGTTTCACATCCATAAAAGATAAGATTGAAAGACTCTAATATGAACAAATTATCAAAATTAGCCAAAAACCTTGAATGTTAAAGAAAGACTTTTAATGGACCCATATCTCAGGCTCTTATACCAATTGTTTGATCAAACATTTATGGCAACAAATTATAATTTATCATGAGAACACAACATTTTCTATTTAAAAACATGTAATACAAGTTCAAATTCCAATATAGTGATTGTTGAGGGAAGATTGTTGTTGGTTTCATTAATAGTCCAATGACAGAGATAAGTGAATCAAGTCACAATCAAATCATGATTACACCTAACAATCTACAATCAAATTAAGTAGAAAAAATTATACTCTACCGATCTACTAGTGATAAGTGCTCGATTTAATAAATTTTTCATCAAAGATCGTGATGAAATCAATACACATGTATATTTTAATAATTAAATTTTTATATTGCTAATTACACATAATGTGCAAGACCATAACCCTTCTAAATTATTTTCCTATTTATTTTTATCTCTCTTAATTTTTGTTGTCTTCTCTCTAAATTATTTCCTTCAAGCCTATTTTTTCATAACTTGATTACACCTTGAAGAGCTAATAATCATTACCAATCAATAAAACTTTTTAAAAAAATTGTGTATATTTTGAAGATTTATTTATTTTTTCTTCCAAATCAACATTACAAGCCATGTTCCAACTTTGTCATATATTTTTAAGTACAGAATCGTGTAATACAAGCACATCTTCTACTAAAAAACAACAAAGTTTACATCATTTAGTCATTCAAAAGTAATAATAGTTATTTTTCTTGGCAATTCATCACATCGCAAGTTTAGTTTGAATGAACTGTATTGTAAGAGTCAAGTCTTAAATTTTGATCCATTGCAAAATTTATTTATTTTTTAAATATTAATTCGGATCAAATTTGTGGTAATAAGATGTTTTAACCTCAAATTCGTTAAGATAACATTGTTAGAATCAATCACTACATTTGAGAATTTTATACTTAAAAAAGTCTCATTGAACTAAGGAATGGATGCGTATTTAAATTGTCATTGACCTCGATTCTTAAGCAATATGAGACTAGATTAACCGTACTGAAACAATTATATACAAATTCAATTATTCTTTAAAACACACTGATATAAAGGTTGGAGATACATATATTTACTTTTCTAGCTTGATAATTAAATTATAATTTATGAAATTAATTTTGATTATATAGTTAAAGCTAGGTATTTTGACAAAAATCCACAAACCACCCGTGTAATCTATATGCGCGGGGTTTGATTCTTTTAGTAAGATTTTAATGTATATATTTTATACTTGTTCCACTCAAACCACATTAAATGAGTTTCTTTCATACTTCACGAACTATCTACAACCTACAACCTGCATCATCAAGCACAATCCAACTTAAAGTTTAATATTCTTTTTTTAATATTGATTGAGTATTATTTAATGAAGTAAATTGTTGCAATACAAATTAAAGTTTCTTATAAAATACAATTATATGGAAAAAAATTATAATGCAGGTGCAAGTTTAAACATATGACTGGTTGCCTGAGGTATTTTGGGTTTTTTTGTATGTACAGTATTTATGTTTGTTGGTCTGGTGATTACTGATAGATGTTGGACTTTGTATGTATAAGGGTTGATCCACCTCTAAAATGGTTCGCATTTATATATTTTTGTTATTGCTGATAAAAAAAAAAGTTTAAACATATGAGTTGGCATATAACATATAGAGATAATAACCAAATCTTAATTATGTGTTTGGATGGAGTTGAAGAAAGAAAAATTAGAAGGGAATGAGAAAAGAAAATGGGTAATAAAATATTGAAAACATGATAATTTATTTTTATTTTTATTTTTAAAAATTATTTTTTCATATTTTTTTTTATCACATCAGTTAAATCATCTACAAGATTCTATTTCTATTGAATTCACTAACTTTCTTTAATTCAAACGTTTACTTTCTCACTCTTTTTTTTTCTTTTTACTCTCAATCTCAATAAAAAAAATCTAAAACACTGTTTGGGGTGATCTAGGATTTATGATTTAGAATTAAAAAGAATTACAAACTAAACTTAGTTTTAATTAGTGTGTGGTTTGTGTTGTTAATGCAAATATAATTTTTGTGAAGATGTGCATACGTATTGAAATGGGAAGGGTTAGGGAGAAAGGTGAGTGCGACAGAACCATTTTGTTGGTAAAGAAAATTTTAGCTACCATTTTTCTCATCCCATACAATTCCAAATTATAATTGCCTCACACATCGTCCCAATCACTATCACATAGAAATAGGATTCGCATAAAGAGTCCCATGTGTTTCTCTTTCCCCTCCTACCCTTCTCTCATTCTTATTCACCTATATAATATAATTCTAATTTTTCAATACAAACTGCATTCCATTAGCTTTGCTAATCCATTCAAATTAAATCCCACTTTTCAATTTCAATCTTAAAGATATAATTACAATATGGTAGATCATATTAATATCTCACCTAATTTATTAAAAGATACGCGTTATAGGATAAAATCTGAATCTTAAAATATGTAATTAAGTTATCTATAATCATATTATCCACCTCAAATATAACTATTTCAGAAAATAATACATGTGATACATACAATAAAAATATTAAAACCAAGCAAACATTAAATGGATTTCAGAAGATTTCCTCTTTAAACTTTGGTCGGAAAATTATTAGAAAAAAATAAGATTAAATGTGGTTTTTTGTTGCGAAATTAATTTTTGTTTTTAATCTAAACTATTGAAATAAATATATATCAAACATATTTTTAACAAGAAGTAAGATGTGAAAATATTTTATAGTAATTTATTATTAATATTAATATAAATATTATAATCTTATAATTTTGTTTGTTCTAAAATCTGTTTGTTAAAAAAACACTAATAAAAACCAATTTTAATAGTTTCAAGTACTTCTAAAATTTAAATTAGAAGAAATCAATTTCATGTTCTTAGAAAAAAGCAGTCTCATGAGAACTTTGTTGTTGTAACTTAGAGTATGGTGGGTGTTTGGTTGAGTTTGAAATGGAATAAAAAAGTTTTTCAACGTTCAACCATGAGAGTCAAAGACCTAAACCTCATAAGGTGGTAATCTTGAATTCAAGAACCTTCAATTCTTAGCTCGTCAATTATGAATCACTCATTCAATCAAAGTTTGCTTGGATTTGTTGTCAGCTTCACAAAACCAAAATTATAATACCAATTCTTCAAATGAATGGTCAACTGTGCCGTGTAATCATATAACAAAATGGATAAAAAAAAAAAAAAAGTGTTGTTAAAAGACAACAAAAATTGAGTTGGAATATGAATGTTTTGCAGCCACTTTAATTATACTTCTTGTTTTGTTTCAGGTCAGATTAAAATATTTGTTATAAATTCTTTAAATCATATTTTTATGATGTTCTCTTATTTTATTCGCCCTAATATAATAATAATATTGAACCTCATAATACCATGTCGTGTCACTTTCCTTTTCCTTTTTATTTTCTTTTTCCTTTCTTTTCTTTCTTCACTTCTCTTCTTACTTTCTTCTTTTGCAAAGTTTTCCATCTCTATCCTTTTTCTCCCTCTTTTAAAATTTACTTCCAATATTCTCTTATGAAATCAAATAGTCATTTCATTTTCCTTTTTTACATTATTTTTTTATTATAACTTGTCAGTTGATCAAATTATTGTTGTAGACTAACTAAAAAACCAATCGAGTATAACAATAATACTTTAAGCATTAAACTAAAAAAGTTCAAATATGAAATCAAAATATATTGTGCTCTTTACCTGTCTAATTATAAACTAATGTGTGATAAATATATTGACTTTATGACAATTATTTTAATAATCATATAAAAAGTAATTTTTAATAAATTTATAGTATACTTTTTTTCATTGGTAGTATATATCTATTGAATCCTTATATATTAAAAGCAAACCCAATGTTTTAGTATACCGTAGGACAACGTCAACACGTAGTAGCTTTACATGACATATTACGATAGGATAATTAACTAATATTAATTAATAATGACTTTATAAGTTGCACGGAGTGAACTTTCTATTTATTCATTAAAATGATGAACAATTTAGTCAACCCTTGAGAAATAAAGCTATGGTTTATTTTATTTTTTGGAAGAAGTAAGATTAGTGTTCATTATATTTTAATGTATAATCTTGTATACAAATGTCCAAAATTACAATTCAAAAGTTTCATGTTTAAGTGGCAAATGATTTTATTTTTTTCATAATAAAACATAATTTATTCTTATTAATGGTCAACTAACAATTCAAAATAGACCTTTCAAATAATACCTTTAAGTCAAACAACAATTCTTGTAGACACTTTACACTAAAACTAAGATGTCTCAATGGTATGAATATATCAAATATAAAATATTTTCAAGTTAATAAAATAAAGTATTTAATTTAGCAATTTTAGATCTTAAATTTATAAATAAAAAGATGAAGAAAAACTAGTTAATCTACATTTGTAAAACTACTAATAAAAAAAGCACTCTTAAATCTATCGCTAGCTATTGAATATGGCTTCCTATAAAAATCTATCAATCTCGGCCTACAAACATCTTTTTTTATTGAATATTTGCCATAAAAACGTTCATCTATCTAAAAATAATAAAATATTTTTTTTAAATAATCATAAGATACTTTTAAATGAAAAGTGTTTATAAAAATATTCTCTAGTAATGTGCAATGCGGCATCAACATAATCTAGTATTACTTATAATAGTATTAAAGTAGCATTTAGTATAACTTTAAGCGACTAAGGTAGCATATAAACTTGAATTAAGTACTTTGAATTTAAAACTAAAGTCATTTATTAATTTCATAATTGTCTAACTATAAAAATAAAATAAACTAATTGTCGAAGGACTAATCCTTAAAATCTAAGATAGTTCTGATTTTAGTCTCTTGAATTTAAATATCAAAAATATTTTTTAAAAACACTCTTTTAAATTTAGAGTTTATAAACTTAGAGATTATAGTTTATTGAATTTAAAGAATCAAAACGATCTTCTTTTTAATTCGAGAAGTTCTAAAATAATATTTAATAATTGTCTAAATTTAAAATTTAAATTATATAAATATCTAATACCACCCCAAGGGAATAAAAAACAACTATCCTACATTAATTTCAAAATCGCATAAGAATCTAAACACACCCCACTTTAATAATATTTTTAATAATATTTTTCTAAAAATTTATTAAAAAATATTACTTCTAGTACAAAAAAAAAAACCTTTTACTTTTATAACCCAAAATCTTATTTAGATCCATAATTTTAAAGTTTACGTCATGTCAAATGTTAAATGCAAAAATCAACCTTAAAAAGTACAAACAAGTTCTCTAATGAAAGGACCTTGTGTAAAAGACTTTAAAGCCTGTCTTTTTATGAGTACCAAAATAAACTGAAACAATGAATTTCCGTAATACATAAGAAAACAGTGTGTTATAGTTAGGCGAAGTCCACTCTCCAAAAGAGAAATATATAGAAACAAAAAGTAGCGGAAATTTGGGAACATGTTTGGGCAATATTATGAAAGCAAATGACTGGGAGAATGAGTAAGGTGGCTTCCACCAACACCAACCACTAGCTAGCAAGAGAAACGTAACACTAGCAACCAATACTAGTGTTTGCAACATACTTCTTCTCACATATCTTTCATTATTGGCTAAAAATTAATGAGGTAGAGGTGCTGGTATAGGTGATGTGATGGTTGGTGCATGCAACATAAAAAACAAACACAACCTAACTACAACAAAGGCTTTCTAAGATGTTTCTTTTAGTAAATTCCACATGTTAGAAAAATCCAACTATAAAATTTTCTCCTTGCAAGATCAATCCATCATAAATTAAGCCTTGGAGATCCTCAAAACGCCATCGAACTCTACATCTAAACACATAATTCACGACCCCAACAAGAAACAAAGATACCATACTGCAAGTCTCATCAAGGACAACAGTATCAACAAAAGGCCACAGGTACCTTAGAATATATCTGTTTCTATGTATGTATATATGTAAAATATATCTCCGAGCAACAGCAACCCCAGAAATATGCAAAAGGACGATTCAGTGAATGGAGGATCGAGGAGCACGAGGGCGGACAGGTGTCTTTGATGGACTTACCCTGCTCAACATAGAATGTTTGAAGAAACATTAAAAAGGTTGCCATAGGTTTCAGGATAGGACAGCTGAAATCAAAGGAAAATCTGTCTATCTAACCTTATAGGCAGTGAACCCAAAATCACACCACTACAGCTCAGAGCAGCAATTGCACTCTCAGCCTGCAAGAATGAGGAAAAAAGACCAAGTATTAGCCCAAACATACTTGGAGACAAACGTTAATACTTGCCTTTAGCACAAGATATAATTCTTGGAAGTAGAACATTTTATCAATTTCATTATTTCACGGATACAAAGAACACTAAATATCTAAACCCGTCCTATAACATTTTACTGGGACCACACCAGTGAAGAACAACTTTACAGATGCATCTTACAGAAAGAGAGAAATCGAATCTAACAAAGCAGGATGAAACAGAGTTACAAACACTACAAAGGCAAAAGATGTAGCATCTTATTGTGTAAGAGCTTTTCTGCATTCAACAAAATAATCAGGGGAAAAAGGAACAAAACAACTTTGAAAATTGCAAAAAGATGTCGAAATAGAAGTGGAAGATGGATGAAAAGAACAACTATATCAGACAAACATATCCAAAAAATTAAGCAAGCAACTCTGGTTACTAAGAGTAAACAGTAGAAAGTTCGAGAATGGCTCCATCAAATTGAAGACCAGGTTTAATTGGATTCATGGGGGTTCAGAACAAGTCATTTCGCAAGTCTAAAATGAAAAATATCTATACAACCTGAAATTCATAATATTTAGAATTTATCAATTTTAAATTATTAAATTCAAACAAGTCAAACTCAATAGATCCACCAATTCAAAACTGAGCCACCAGCATGTGATTCACGAAAAACAACCTGTACCTTGTTGAGCAAGCCCAGGTACCATTGCCCTTTCATGGCTCAAAGTGAGCCCCACCATAATGATAATAACAAATGGATATGCATCTCTTAACAACTAGACCACGAAAGCATCATAATGGAGCATAGCATGCAAAGTGTAATGTGCTGTAACTAAGCATAAGTTTGGACTTATAATCTTGAAATACTTAGGTACACGATCAATGACCATCATCTGCCTCTTCTATCCTTCCCAAAACCCATCATCAACTGCCCCTTTTGTTCCATCTGATAACATACCTTAAAACACCAGCTATATTCAATGCACACCACATTATTGAAGTGGAATTTCCACCCAGTGCTGCAGCACATGGCAAGTAATTATTGAGGCAAGAAACTAATGAACTTTGTCAGTCCCGTATTATAGTAATCCTAACACTCCATGGATGAAAAAAAGTAGCGCAGCCTTCCTCTAATATAATGGGGAGCCACCTAAAGCCTTATGACAATATTATTGTCCAAAAAATTGGAGCGTAAACAAGGCACACTAGTCAGTCTGAGATTCAATCAACCATTTCTATTTATTTGGAAAAAAAAATCACTATTGCAACCTATTTCACCACACTAATTGTTTCAAAAACTATTTCATGGATTTGGATGATTCCTAATACAGTTTTTTTTTTTCCTTTTAAAAAATATAAACAAGGAAAACAAACAAATTCTATTGGAAAAGGGCAAGGCTTAAAGGATAGCAGAAACGAAATGTTGCATAAAACAAAGTAACATTAAAAGAGAGCTGCCAACATCCTCCAACTTGAAGTATGCAACCTATACTGTTTTCTGTAGACAAAAGCCAAGTCCTTTAGGTGTTATATGAATTGCATTGTGAATATTGTTGTAATCTAATATTTAGTTCACCATAAAAAAACAATTTAATTAGTCTTCCGACTCTTCTCTCTCCTTTTCTATGTGTGGGCATCACAGTGTAGCTTGACTTCAAACCAAAGTTGTCAACATTAAGATCCTATCTAGAATCAGGAGAGAACACCTAAAATGTGATTATAACACAGATCATAAGATCCTACCTATTATGCACATTTATGGTGAAAAATATATATGCATATAAGATAACAGATAAGAAAAATAATCTTAAAACTCATTAGTTAGTTACTAACGTTTAATTACATTTCAATTGACAATACACAAGTCAGTTGAAACCCACAAGTGAAGTTAAAATTATAGCTCTAAATATAAAGGAAAGTTTATTTATCTATAGCCTTATACATTACAAAATAACATAACTTTACTATTCTTAAGAAAATTACATGTTTTCTACAACTCCTACAGTTAACTATAAGCCACAGCCAGTATAGCATTGTTTGACACAATCAGCAAGCAATCAGAAACTACTTAAAAGGGGAGATACTATTTGGAAAAATGAAGAAGAAAAAACTAGTATGGGCAACACCCAGCAGTCTACGACAACCAAGTTTGAACTTTGAAGGAGATAATTGGTAAACTGTACTGTGATACACAAACACATTCCAACCACCGTATTGCCTTCAGCCACCATCCCATCATCAACAAGAACAAATCAACCACAGACCAATCACAGAACACATTGAGAGATGACATCAAACAAGAAATTGGTGTTCAGATGGATATAGTTTTTTCTCTCTCCAAATTGGTTTTGGTCCACCACCAAAATGGCAGCTCGCTACAACATTAAATGTGTTTGGTTTTATGTCCATGAAAAACCAGAATACATCACCATCTAATTTAAGGTAGAAGCAGCTTTATATAGCTTCTGAGATCTGCATCATTTATGTGCACATATAGGCTGCAGATGCCAAATTAAGCACTTGATAAGATTGGCAAGTTCACCGCTTCTACAATCTTGCTTTGCGATCTAACCCCAATCTCACCAATGCAAATCAGTGAGTGTCATCAAGGCAGCTGGTCCTACCACAAAAACCATGTTTGGAGTAAAATCACGAACTGGACAACCTTGTTAGGAATACAGAACCAACCCAAGACATCAATCCTCTTTTATGCAAAAAAGAGAAATATGACCACTATGATCACTTGGAATTAGTGGAAATTGAGTGAGAAGACTAAGAGGAGACCAAATCTCCATCAAATATGTTGATGAGAGACATACTTACGGAACTGTGATAGTTTCTACCATAGCTGTAATATGTGGATGAAGAGGAGGTAAATGAAAAGCAAGATGAAGTCACTTCAAAATTTTATCTACGGTTTTTGTTTTTACAAACAATACAGACATGTGAAATTAAAAGAGAGACTTCTTGGTTTTACTTTCTCGTTTTACACTAGTAAATGGTAATGTTTTACTAAATTACCCAGCACTTAAAAAGAATGTTTGGGTGATTCTACAAAAAGTAAAGATATAGCTTACTGGCACTCTACTAAACAAAGTAGAAAGATCTTCACGACTGCCTTTACACATATTTCTCTTGATTCTTTTCTTCAAAAAGATTGTTTTGGAGCTATTTCAGCAGGCCATGTGCAGCTACTATAACTATGAAAATAAGAATCACAACTATTGACAGAAGTGTAGCCACAGGCAGTGCAAATATAATGGATTCCTTTGGGGGAGGAGACAAGAATAGGAGAATAGCACTCCAATAGATAATACACAAAATAGCTAAGTAAAGCAGAGTTCACTCAAGAAAACAAGACATTTGAAAAGTTAGCAAGCAATTACCAGTGCAAACTCAACAAATGCAATTCGAGTTGAATGATGGTAATCCCCAAGAAGCCTCAAGCGTTGAACCTAGATGAATAAATCAAAATATTACAAAATATTTTACAACATACTCATCAACCAACAACAAACGGTATTCAACCCAAACGAATACACCAAAATAATGGAAAATTTCTCATGTAGCGCTTACAGTCAACCATAAAAAAAAATTACTATAATCCTAGTTCCATTAAAAGCTACAAACCTCTCCACAAATAGATTCAAAGAAGTGTTTGACATCTGCTTGAGTAAGCTGCAGGAACAACAATTTTTTTAAGGAATAGTGAGATTCAAGTGCAGCAAAAGACATGAGAGACGAAGTAGTTCCTTCAAGTCAGATTCTACAAATATCTCAAATCCTAAAAGTACCTTCTTGTCAATATTTGTGCAATAAATTGTTCTTGAGCACATTTCCCTTTCATCTTCAGACTGAGAAATACAGCACCATTAGAAAGGTAACAAGCAATGTTACTTCACAATGGCCAATCATCTTCTAATATGTGTAATAGGCATCATGAACAGAAAAATATTACCCTAGGCAAAAATGTTGGATTCACAGGTGCGATGGCAGTTTTTGAAGGCAGCACTCTCAGCGGGTAATATCCAAGCATGGTACCAGACAAGCTCAAGGCAGCCCTTGCTCCCTCTATGCACATAACAACGTTACACAGTGAAACATCAATAACAATCACAGCTTACGAGCAACATACATTTGGCAACAATTTTACCTTCATCAGTAAACTCAATGAAGGCAAAACGAAGAATAGAATTAGGATCTCCACATACACGGCAATCAACAACCTGTAACTAGGAACATAGTATCAATTTAGTAATATAATCCACAATAATTAAGAAGAAAAATTGTAACAAATGATACCTGGCCACAGTTGAGAAAGAGAGCAGCCAGCTGCTCTTCAGTAACCTAGATACCAACAAAAACACAATCATTTGCGTGTATTCCAACAGAGAAAAACAATCAATTGCACAAATACATGTCACAAACATTGCAAGCTAGTTGAAACAAGAGAATCCACAACGCAGCTAGACAACAATCATTAGCATGAATACACGTGGCAAACATTGCAAGCAATCCACAACACCTCCAAACATGACCGGTTCACACGAATACACCTTGCAAACATTGCAAGCTAGCTGAAACAAGAGAATTCACAAAACAGCTAAACAATAGTAATTGGCACTAACACTAATACACGTTGCAAACTAGCTGAAACAAGACAATCCACAAAAAAGCTAAACAATAATGATTGGCACTAATAGACGTGGCAAACATTGAAAGCTAACTGAAACAAGACAATCAACAACAGAGCTAAAATTTATACCAGTTGATCAATGTCAGACACATAAACGGTCCTCCGAATCATCTCTTCTCTTTTCTCCATATCCATTTTATGATTCACTCTTCGCTTCCCAGGAGTATAGCCATTCTTCCTCTGTAACACATACTATAGTATCAAAGAAAAAAAAGTAAAACATTCATGCTAGTGACCTAGTATTAGAAGGAAAAGAACATAATCTAATAGAAAAAAAAACAATTTACTCATACCCTTCTATTGTTAGTTTGTCCATTAGTACTGCCAAAGTTATTAGGCAGCATAAAATTGTTAGTGTAACCAAACCCAGCATTAGGTCCAGCTAAAAAGCCATGAGTATTGGTTAGTGATGGGGGCACAAACTCCTCAGCCATGGGGTTCAGCTTTGACAAAAGCTCTTCCAAATCCCTCATATCACGCTTGAAACTCTCACCCCCATTCTCCCCACTCATGACCCCATTCATTCCATACCCATCGTTGTTCACCCCATTTGCGTGCATCTGAGTATTGTAGCTGTAATTTCCGTTAGGAACTGTCATAGAACTCGGAACTCTCTCTGGATGCTGTTGATGGGTGAACACACCGTTGTTCAGATTCTGATCGCTTCTGGTCTTCGATTTCTCGACCTCACTCGAATCCGCAGACACTACACCGCTGTCCAAACTCTGACTCGAAGAACCGATTTTCGCCCCAACATTCTCAGCAACCGCCATAATCACTTGCCTAGAGATGAAAGTCGTTGTCTTTTTCTCCGCTTTAAGGTATTTTCGTGAATCTGTATCAACCAGTAAAACCTTAAAAAAGGAAAAGACCCAGAATGAGAAAACCTTATTCCTAACGAAAACAAACCTGGGTTTTGTCTAAAAATTCTTCATTGACGTAAGATCAAACTGATCCTGGAGATTGAGACACAACAACAACAACAAAAACAACCTTAAAAACCCAGAAAAGAAACAGAGAGAAATTGGTGATAGAGGTTTATCTTACTGATGATTAATAATGTTATAGAGAGATGTAAGAAGGTATTATTCTTCGGATCGTCCGTTTTCACTGCACTGACTTTTTAGACCCTTGCAGCAGAGAAGAACGTCCCAACTTGATGTCTTGATGGTGATGATGAATGCATCAAAGAAAAAATTGAACAGCTTGACTCAATTTTTTTTTTGTTTTTTTTTTTTGTTCATTAATTTTCCACAACTGCCCATTCAGTCACACATGTCGCCACGCGTCTGATGCATCCACCAGGATGCTACTCATAAACCAAAGCCACGGATTTGTTATTCCATACATCAATTAATGACACACTTATCTTTCATGTCAGATGATGTTAATGCCATTAAACATAATTAGCTCTGGCTAATCATGTAATAACAATGTAAAACATAGAATAATCTTTTGATTTTTTTTAATGCAAAAGGGTATTGGTTTTTTAAGTTTGATTTTGACGTTTTTTTATATAATATACTGATATCAGCACTTAAAAAAATTAAAATTAAAATTAAAATTTTATTAAATAACAAAAAACTTATAATATACTATTGTGAACAAATATTTTTAATATTTTCATAACCTTAAGATATCTCTAGGTGAATTTGTTTCAAGAAATAAAGATAAGAAAAAAATTAAATCAGTCTTTTTTTTATAAATTAAAATTAGTCTAGGAGCTAATTTTAAATAAATATATAATTTTTAGTTTTAATTTTTCGTTTTTTAAAATTAAATTGGATATGCTATTATATTTTAAAATGTTTTATTCAACAAAATTTAAAAATTATATGATAGAACTGTTTTAATTTATAAGAAAACTTTTTTAACAAAAATTTATTAACAATGATACCATATGAATTATTCATAACTATACTTTTTTTTTTTTTTATCAGCATTCATAACTATACTTAATACTCGTATTATGCTATTTAATAATTCATAAGTATATTTAATACTCGTCTTATGCTATTTAATAGAGAGTGTTGATATTTTGATACATTAAACAGTAATTATACTTATTTAATAACTTAATAACTTAATAAATTAATATTTTAACTTTATTTATTTATTTTTAATTTAAAAGACAAATATATTATTGTAATGAATGTTTTTACTTTTTTGGTGTCAAAATATTATTTTTGTATTTCATTTGAAAATATCACGGTAAAAGATAGGAAGTTAAAAATAAAATATGTATAATCATTTTTAAATTAGTGATTCAAAAGGAATTCATTAAACTAGTTTTTTTTAAATTAATTTTTTAATTCTACATACACTCTAACAAGTAAATTTTGCATCGATTTCATTTGTCGGAAAAAAAAAACCACTCGAAAGGATTCTTCCATATGTCAACTATACAACTTTATTTTCGCATCTTTCAATGCATAAAGAAAAGGTTGATAAAAAAAAATTACAGATAAAGAATTCAATTTTTTTCCTTATTTAATACGAAAGAATAAATAAAGTTTGTAAAATATAAGATATCACTGGTTAATATTAAGGATGTACATTTTACCAACAAATGAGTAGCAGAACGTTTACGTGTAAAGTATATGTAATTGTGATAATCTTTTGTTTCAATTACTAATATATGTATTTCGGTATTCTCACTATAATTTCATAATTTTATGTAAGTTTAAAAATTGAAGTTAAGGATAATTTAAATATTTTTTTTTTTAATTTATTAATGTATTTTGTAAAGATAAAATAGTGACAGTTTATTTATAAGGATTTTTAGAAGAAAAAATAAAACTAGTTTTTCGTAAATTAAAATTAACTTATGTATAAGTTAAAAAAAATCAAATACATAAGATAATTTTTACAAATTAAGGTAATAATAACTTTTAGAAAAATTATTCCAATTTATTTCTTATTTTTTTATCATAATTTTTCTTAGAAAAAAAGTGTATTCAAGCAAACTTTATGTTATTTCTTATTCTAATTTTTTTATTTTTTTTCTCAATTTAATGAATCAATAAATAATATTTAAACATTAAATTAAGAGGGAAAAAATGAAAAAGTAAAGATTAACCCTTTTAAATACTGTGTGAGTGATATGTATATATAGGGTTAGAATCCGTTTACTTACATTAAATCCTAATCTTTAATTTTATTATATTTGATATTCTTTTACGTTATTTATTTATTTTTTTCTTTCATTAATTGTTAATGATAAGGGTCCTTAATCTGAATTGATTTGAAGCATCGTAGAAAATTAATGTCGAAATTTGATGTAAATCTTTAGAATTAAGTGTGATATAAATGAACTTGAACTCTCTTATTTGTATATATAAAAGGTAGGCATAAATATGATCTAAATGAACTTTATATCATATTTGTATCAACTTTAACTCTCTTATTATGTTATTTTTAATGTGATTTATTCTATAAAACTTATTTATAAAATGATAATTATTTATTTTGATTAATATTTTTATGTACAAACAAATATGAATGATCAATTTTCACTTCGTAAACCGAGAATAGAATGATATTGATAAAAAAAATTGAATGATTGAACTAGCAAAGTAAAATACAACAAAGCACCCATGTTATATGACTAATAAACCCTAAACTTCAAAGAATTAATTTGAAAAATTCAAATAAAATAAAAGGATTTTTTAAAAGTGATAGATAGAGATGCTTGATAAACTTGAAAGTAAAGTAATTATTATAAAATAGATATGTGAATGGAAAAAAATTAAACAACTTTGGAATTTAGAGAAATTGAAGGGCATGAATATAAAAAAGAGGGCAGAATTTTTTTAAAAACATCCAAAGTAAATATAGACAAATTATCGAAATGAATGGTTGAAAGCATGACTCATTGAACTGAACTAGTAATCATTGTTGAATGTGATTGCCATGTACATATAGTGTTAAAAAGTTTAAATAAACTTTTTTAGTCATCTACAAATTACATAGAATTTATAAATGTAGCATTAATAATTGTTATACTATAAAACCACATGTTACATAGACTCACTGTATTAGCAGCAATTGTCTTGATTTGAATTTTGATAATAATGACCAATTTTTTCTAATTTTGGACAAAGTTTGGATTTCGTACACTAGAGGATACTATTAAAAAAATTACCTTTTCTTACAAATTCTCGAGATTGTGACACTTTAAAGAAAAACAAAACTGCTGTTGCTAGACATCTTTTGTGTAATAAACCTACTTTATAAAATTACAAAAATAACCTCCAAATTTCATCTATTCAAATATATTCAATTATTATTCGTAATCAAAATTTGGTTAAAGAGAATTGACCTCGAAGACTGTCATTCTCTCTCCTCAGGAACACTGTTTCAAATTTGTTAGTTAAGAAAATTAATTCTGTGTAAGATTCTTACATCTTTTTTAGAAAATAAAGAAAAATAATTAATAAAATTTGAAATAAACAATAAAAAGTTTAGTATATTTTTTATTTTTATTTTTTAAAATAATGAATTAAATAATATATATAGATAATAAATAGTTAAAATATATTAAATTTAATCAGTGTTATATAATTTAATTTATAACATAAATTGTTGTTATTATTATTGATTGATATAAAAATTTAATAAATTAGAAATATAACTTTTTTAAATTTAGAATACCATTTTCATATATTATTAATTATAATTTAATTAATCATTAAATCTTTTTATTTTATAATTTTTGTTATTAAAAGTTCGAAATCATTACTAGCGGTATGAAATAAACAGTATCGCTATAAAATTTACAGTTAAGAAATAAAATTTATTTAAAATATAATTTTTTTGTATATATTTAATGAAATATAATAAATTTAATTAATAATATATGAGAAAAAATTATTTAAAAATATATAAACACTACAACAAGAAAATTCACAATTACCTACTGCATCAATTCGTAAGTAATAAAAGAAATTTGTACGAACTTTTGTTAATTGGTATTATTACCTATGATTATTATTATTATTAATCTTTTTATCATTACTATTAACATTTTGTAAGAGAGAAAATTGAACCAAGATCACGTGAGTACATACATAATCTTTAATTACTATACTAACAAAACTTTATAATTATATTATGATTATTATTATTATTAATAATAAAAATATTAATAATATTTTTAGTATTATGATTAAAAATATTAACATTATATTACTTACAAATATTACCTATTAATATTATAATAATTATTTTTATTCTTATTCTTATTATTATTATTATTAATGTTACTAATAATCATAATGTTAGTAATAATAATAATAACAACGTAAATAATATTTGTAGATAATTTTATTTTATTTTATGTTACCTACAATTTTTTTCGTATGTAATAGTCAGGTAGTTTGACTATAAAAATATCTAGGTAAAATTTGTATCTAATTTTAACATGCCGAGACAAAAAAAATTTACCTATGAATAAATCTATAGATAATATTCATAAGTAACAATTTCTCACATCAACCCGTCATAATTATATACAAATTTTACTTAAGATTTTTTTTTCCAAACTACTTCAATGTTATATACGAAAAAATTCATAGGTTACTCGATTGTTACTACTAATAATAATTCATAGATAAACTTCGTATGTATGTCCTAAATTACCTATGGATCCAAATCCATGAGTAATTATAAGTAGGTAATAACACTTTTTTAGTGAAATAATATTAAATAATGTAATATTTAAATATAGATATCAGTAGATAGATTTGAATTTTTATATAAAAGTAATTGAAATTTTACTTATTTGAAAGTAAAAAGTATAGGGAAGGAAAGTAAATGAAATTGAAGAATAAAAGTATAATTTAAATAAAAATATGCATGTTTACTCAAATGTGGATTTTCATATGTTATGTTTAAGTATTGTTTTATAAGTAAAAAACAATTTTATTAGTTGTTGTTATGTGTAAGTCTTTGGTTTTAACAAACAATTCATTGTTGTCATAAAATTCTTCAATTGTACGATTGGATGAAAAACACAACTTTTTATTCAATGCTTGATCATTTGCATCACATTAACATAATTTTTTATTTGTATTGAGTCTTGGATGATTTTTTGGTTAACAACTCAAATCAACCATCCGTAGTTGATTTGTATCACTTGTGTACCGTCCATGTAGTATAATACTTTGGTGATCTACGACATAACTTATTGAAAGATCAATGTTGTTGGATAATCATAATTTTAGAGTTACAACAATATGTAGGTAATGTCGTAATCATTTCTACTTTCATAATAATAAATTGTTGGATAAGTCATTCGAAGTAAAATATTACTTTAGTGGAAGTGTTGAAGTTAGGGTTTGAGGAAGTTTTAAAGTTAAGATTTTTGAAAAGACTTGCATTAAGTTGGTTTAAAAGCATTATAATTTCTACCATAAATATTTGAAACTTGATGTATAATTCAATCATGGTATTCAAATGACATTGGGAGTTATCAGAATTCATTTGCCCTACATGGATATCAATTAGTATCTTGGTAGTATCATACTTAATTAGGTCGTCATAGATTGATGGTAGTACAATTTATTGAATATTGTGTGTTGTCACTCTCGGTGTGAGGAGGGTGTGTTGGAGATCTCACATCGACTATAGATTAGAGTCTTTCATTGTATATAAGTGAGTGCAATCCTCAACCTCATGAGTTGGTTTTATGGGGTTGAGTTAGGCTTAAAGTTCACTTCGTAATATGGTATCAGAGAGATTGAGGATTGCACCCACTTATATACAATGAAAGGCTCTAATCTATAGTCGATGTGGGATTTCTAACAATCCTAAACAATTTACAAGAAGCACATTAAAAGTGGATATTTTTCACATTTTGTGTGATCTGACCATTTACAAAGATATCAAGATAAAAATTGAAATAACTCTCATTATTTATGATGAAAAATTGCTCTTATGAATATAAATATTGCAAACAGACAAGTTCTTTCCTTTATTTAGGGTGGAGGGTGAATTTGATGCAATGATTTTAATTTTGTAGATAATTTAATTTATATTTTAGAATTAATTTAGTAACATATAAATATGATGTGTAAGTCTCAATAATTCTAACACAAAAAAACTATGTATTTCAAATAGATACAAATGGTAAGAAAAAAAAAAGGAGAAAATAAAGATAAAGATAGAGATATTTTCCTAGGCTTTAATACCAAAAGTTAGGTAATTTGAGGGGGGAAACAATAAGGATATTTTTACCAATAGGTTGTGAACCAACAACACAAAAGAACTTAGGACCACCTTCAATCCAAAATCTTAAGGTTATAACTTTGTGGATCCTTATCACTTATATATTAATCAACTGGCCCATTACACAATGTGATATTTCAACTTATACTTGAACTCTAACAAATATATCATAAAAAGACAAACATTAATTGCACATTCACCAGTGTATAAACTTTATTACCACCTTTGACCCTATGTACAGATAGAACTTGAGCTCAAGCGTCATCATTCGTTGTCTCGCTTCAAGCATTTTACTCCTTCTATGTTGTGCATGTTAAATGGGACTTGTGTATTAATTATGAAGGTGAAAGCTTAGAAAATCTGACAAATTTTTCATCAATTTCCCTCTTTTTTTATTCCCATAGTATATATGTGTTAATCCTATAAAGTTGGAGCATGAAATTCTCAATTGCGTAACTTATGGAGTAAAAACTCAAATTTTGTTATCCCTAATGTTTTTCTGAAGATGTTTGTCAATTAAACATTATTAAATATATGTGACGAACAAATCACTCATTCAGTTGCTGCATATTGAACAAAATAATAGTCAACCTCTATATGTTTTGTTTTGTAAAAATTTAGATTTTGAGGAATGTAAAATTTCAATTGAATATCATAATACAACTTCAGACACTTTGGATGTTGCACCCCCAAGTCCTCTACAGGTTGTTTGGACTATTTTAACTTGCACATTGTTGACACCATTGATTCATACTCAACCTTCTCAAATGATCTAGACAATGTTTGTTTCTTCTAGGTGTTCAATGACATGAGAGAACCAACAAGTAACACAAACCATCCAATCAAGGAATGTCGTGTAAGTGGACAACCAATCCAATCAAAATCACAATACCCCTATAGACTTAGATCATTATCAACATGGAGCATAACCTTTCCCTTGTTTTTTTTTTTCAAATATCTGACAACTTTGAGAGTCGCCTCTCAATAATTCTAACAAATTTGTTGCATAAATTGAGATAAAAGATAAGTTGAATTTACAAATCAGGTCTCATTACAAACAAGTAAATCAATTTCTTTACTAGGGATGGCAACAAGGTGGGACATGTATGAGTTTGATTATGTTGTCCTTGTTCTCAAAGTAAAAACTCAAACACATCCCCAATCTCCATATTCGATGAGTATAAAATTTGTGTCTCATTTCATCTCTATTGGGCTATGAGTATACTTATACTTGTGTCCATACTCGCTCAAATATTTATCTTACATTTGTAGGTTTTGTTCCCATTAAACCTATTTTAGAAATTATCTTAAGTGTATATTTGGTAAAAAAAATCCTTTGTTCTGAGATAACTTTAGTCCTAAGAAATATTTTTAAACTCTCAAACTCTATATAAAAACACATGTCAAGGTAACACTTAAAACTAATCAATGCAACTTTATCATTCCCCGCAATAATTAAATGATAAAGTCAAAATAAGTCGTCAATATAAGTCTTATATATTTTCTTAGAGATAACATTAATTATAACATAACCTCGTCGATATAAGTCAATATTTTACATTTTTTTGTAACTATTCACAATATATTCCAAAAATATATATGATTTACAATAATAAAAAATTTACATACGGATAGAGAAATATCCATATATCTTATACATTTTAGAGATATTAAAACTAAGTTCTCCATAAGTCAACGTTCTATAGGAGATCTCCCAAAATCTTATTGAATAACTCTTACTAAACATGTTCTACTTCTACTCGTACAACAAATACATATATCAAAGAAAAACATGAAAAGGAGTGAGGTCTTTATAAACCTTAAATATCAATCTTAATAAACTTATCATATAATACAAACAATGAGGCCTATGACTTGACTCACAACCTTAAGACTTAATCTTACTTTATGAACATCCTAGGAAGTTATTATGAACCCTAGATATTCACATACTTGGTAAACTTCCTTAGACCCCACCATGGTTCTTGCCTTTTATCTCGCAGTGTACCAAACTATGACTTTTCATATACAAATACTCATAGATTAACATAGTCTTAACTCAATGTAACTAATTTTATGACTCTTTCTCAACTAACATATTCTTTGACACTTTCAAAAAACACATAACATGATGTTTTTAAGATATGTAATATTTATCTTACCAATAATCTTTACACGCAATTCAAACCGTTACAAAAAAATATAAAAATAATAATAAAGCATATAAGTAACTTTCTTCTATCCAAACTCATTAAATAAAAATAATTATTATTTTTATTTTATTTTACTATTACTTTATATATTTCTTTGAATTATAAAAAAATTATATTTCAAATGATATAAAGTAAAATAAGAATTGAATCAAGAACTTTAAATAATTAGCTATGGATTAGTATATTATAGAAAAATAAAATAACAAAAATATAAATCAATAAATAGACTAATGCATTACTAGAGAAATTAAATACTATAAATAAATAAATAGATCAATACATAATAGGAGGTAAATTAAATAATATAAATAAATAAATTGAATTAGTGTGTAACTTAAGATAAATAAAAAGAATTAAATAAAACTTTTAATTTTAATATTTTTATAAAATAATTTCTTATTATTGTTTATATTTTATTTATTGATTTTATTCCTTTTATTCATTAGAAGGCTTTTTTAGTCTTTTAGATAATTATTTTTAATAATTATATATTTTTCATTAATTAATTAGTTTTTTATTTTATTTTATTTAATCATAATACTTCTTAAAATTGATTTATTTTCCAATATTCGGACTTGATCTAGATAATATATATATATATATATATATATATATATATATAATCATATGAAAGATTTTTTGATTTTTTTAAAGTTAAAGATAAATTAATTAATATAATTATTTAAAAGTAAGATACTGCACATGTTACAACGGTTGCAAAACTAATGTAAAGTATACAAATATTATATCATATTTAAATATTTTGACTGATATAAAAGCATGATTAAAAAAGTCAACTTAAAAGAAAAAAAAATAGACTTAATAAGATTGTGATGAGAATTGATGTAATATGTGATATTTTTTAATAATTTGTTAATTTTATTATTTCTCCCACCTATAATTTCTAAACAAATATAACAGATTGTTAGGAAAATATAATATTATGTATTTATCCAAGGAATAACAAAAATTTCAAAACAATACTTAGAAAAATAAAGTCAAGCACAACATAATAAAAACTAAACTAGCAATATGAAAACACAATGTATATGCACAATTCTAAATCATAACATGTTCTTACTTCTTATGCGTATAAATATTTTGTTCATTCATGAATCATGACGAATTTCTTCTATTGTGTTTATGTCCAATGGTTCAAAACGCGAAAGAAATAGTCTTCATGATGATATGTATAAAATCTCTAATTAGCACTTTTAGAATATTTAAAGTGTTTTAATATCTGCTCTTAATAATCAATGACTATGATCCACATCCAAAAAAATTACATAATAGTTGCATTACACTATATTATATGAAATTGAACAAAGTTAATAAACTAAAAATATAAAATTTAATAGTTCCAATGAAGAACTAAATACTTAGATAAATCCAGATGATGAAGTTAATCTACCATCTAATACACTACATACATTAATTATACTAAATAGAAAAATCATTAGTAATTACAATTAATAAACTATATAAACGACAATAATATATTATTTCTTAATTAAAGCATATCCCTATACCACAACCTTTATATTTGTACTGGGTTGACAAAACCACATAGGAGTATAATCTATTGGACAAATAAGCATCAATGCAGCCTAAAATAGCCAAATCATGTCCTTTTAAATTATGCAACATCTAAATCTTCTTTCTTTCGATATTCATGAATCTATCATTAAATATAAGTCTAACATTTCATTTTTTTTATTCTCAGACTCCTATATAAATCTCAAAACCATAAATATCAACATTTCAACTTAAAGAAACCATTGATATCAACATTGTCATTGTTTATAAACCTATACTATTAATATAAATATTAGTGACAATGATTAATCTCGTAAAATGTTAGATACTTTCAAAAACATCTTACATATGTAGAATGGTATATTACTATTGTCAACATTATGACATCTTAAAAAATATACAAAGATACCTAAACAATTCATGTAAAGCCTTAATCAACTCCTGAAATTGGATTAACATTTTATTGAAATTATGGCTGAGACAATATATGCCAAGTATCACCCACTCCAAACCCAATATCAAACAAGTTAAACATATATCAATCAAATTCTTCGAATTCCTATATAATTTTACATATTAATTTAATAAAAAATAAAAAAACAAAAATTCTAATAATCTTAACTTCACTGTTAATATTAAATTTTAATTTTCCCAATCAGACACCAGTTCAAATTTCACATTTTTGTGATTTTATCCTTTCCTGTAGTATTTATTACACACCATTTATACTGAAGTTAAATTGTGTCAAATAGGTATAATTTACGTCAGAGAAAAAATTAAGAACTTGAATGGGTGCAATATTAAAAAAAAACTTATTCAATATTCGGTTCATTTTTTATTGAATAACTTCAGTATCATTATAACATTACAAAGGGTAACCTGGAAAATTTAAACAACCCCATCAATCGACTGAGTGATCATAATCAAATATGGGACTACCACGTTATTTTAACTGCATTTTAAAATAACTGATAAGTTGTACAGCAAATGTGAACGTTTTCAACTCTATTCTCTGTTTTGTGGGAAACAATAATAGTTAGTCCCTACTTTTTAAACTCTAATTTCTGGGTCTTTATAAGGTATCAAACTCACCGTTGAAGAGCCAAGTGGTCTCAAAATGAAATTACACTTCGCGAATGTTAATAATTGTCATAGAAACTTTAAAAGGTACAATGCAACGGCTAGGCTAATATCGAACATTTTCGTTTAAATGAAACAACACAATAACCGAACTGGTAAACATTTACCAAGAAAACAGCCTAGGTACATCAAAAGTTTGCCCTTAGAACAATTTAGTTCAACTTAAATATAATTCTGATACTGCCTAGATCGGGACAATATCTCCAGAGAACCACCGGCGTCTTTTCTGAAATTCATCCACTACCTGACAGCACCTACAAAAAACAAAGTTCATTGCTGCCAATTAACACAGATTATTCATTTATGACTAATCACCAAAACTCAAACAAGTCGGAATAACCAAAACTTGTGTGATTCTTGTTACGAAACAATTATTTATCACGACCCTTCGTTGTTAAAAAATTCAGCGTTTTACTTAAATTGTTTTTCATTAAACATAAGAAAAACAAGGTGTAGAAAATTCTGAATACATATTTATTTGATAAACCAAGCTAGCTAAATCCTCAAATACATAAGGATTCATCACAACACTTTCAAAATTGTCACATTCCTAGTTCGCAACAAAAATGTTATCATGATTCTAAATCATTTAATTTTTAAAAGCATATATACCTGGCGAGGAGATCCAGACCGTGAGCGTGATCTTGGCCTGCATAATTCAATGAACAACTCAGGCGCATATAGAAGGTATTGCAAACCATTTACTCAACATAGTATGTTTTACGTACCTTGAAGATTTGATTGGTGATGCTGATCGAGATCTAGATCGTGACCTAGACACAGAACGCTCCAAAGATCTACTGTAGATTGAAATAACAGGTTTTCCATGAGTAAAAGTAATGTCTAAAAGCTATTTGGCAATGAACATTAACAAAGAGCACACACCTTCTGACCCTTTTTGGACTTCTACTCCTGCTGGGGCTTCGGCTGCGGCTCCTAGAACGACTACTCTCATACTTTCTCACCTGCACAAACACCAGTAATTTTTTGTCCACTATTTTTCATTGAAGGATAACACTCCACAAATCACTTTTCACAAAATCTCAAACCATTGAATAATCCAGCACCCTCATGTGTATGGGGTACAAAATCATTTTACAGGGAAAAAAGAGGCAAAAGAAAGAAGATTGCAAGATCTATAAGCATTTTTTAAAAGCTGCTTGAGTTTTGGAAATTACCCGAATATAGGCTCTTGCCCAAGGATTTCTAAACTCAGTGTCATCCAGTTTCCGAATCTGTAAAGGTGTGTTAGAAAACGGATAGAAGAGTATAGCAGTAATTTTGGTATCATTCAACAAGATGAAGAACTTACAGCATACTTCATGTCGTCATAATTAGTGTAATCAACAATGCCAAAAGTCCCTAAACAGAGAGCAATAGTATGAGTGATATACACTAAAACAAAAAATTTAAAATTGAAGGATCAGAATTGGAATACATTTGTAGAGTAGAAAGCTATACGTAAACCATTTGATATCACACAAAAGGCTTATGTAAAAGTTGAGACACTAAGCTCGAAATTATCTCCAGAAGGATGTTCCTCTACCATGATAATAATTAAATCTATACTCAATTTCATAGATTTTATTCACCAAAGCAAAGTTGATAAATTATATGCTCAAAACGTAGGCAGCTTTGTGCAATAAAGCCTTAATATAACAAATTATCAGGGATGCTTGATGTCTATTAATATGACGCCAGTGATGCATGAATTAATACAAAAGGATATCAAGTGTTCATGGCCCTCAACTGCAAACATTCAATCCTAAAAATTGCAATTTGCCAACTTTATATAACTCCAACCCATACAACTATACAAGTTGAATTATGCAAGGTAATCTGAAATTATACAGCCACATACTTGATCGTTCTCATCACACTTCATACTGAATAAAATTCTATAATGCAAAAAATTCATTCCCAATATCCGCCATCACCTTCTACCACCGAGAAAAAATAACCCAGTCACTTCTCCATTCATCCATCACCTCCTATCACCAAGAAAAAACAAAAACCCTGGCCTCTTCTCCCATCAAACACCAACTCCTCCTCACCCAATCATTGTGTCTGTCACAGAAGTTGCCAAAAACACAAATGAAAGGCTGTCTAGCAATGCCAGAGGTCACAGCCCATCTGGCAACGATGGAAATAGAGGAGCAGCCACGAATGACTGCAATGCAACAGGCCTTCGAGGAGTGACAATGTCACGACATAACACACTGGCACAATAGTTCCACTATTGTTTGTGATATACAATTAAAGGTAATCCTCAACCTACACTTTAATTTCTTTTGCAACTATTACACATTCAATAAAGAATTAAATTCAATAGCATCAGGGTAAAATTTATATCCTCAATTATTGTTTAGGTCAATAAATTCCCACTGTTTAAAGCCCTCACAGGGAACCTTGGACACAGTGAACTAGAATTGTGAACTTCACAATTGCTCCATGGTACATTTAACATTACCTTAAGCCTATGAATTGTGGAGTCCAAATTGCTAATAATGCAGAAAATGATATATACACACACAAACACATATATGCACTGATTAGAACGAGTTGCAAGTTAATAGTGGAATAGATGTTATATTGTCCCGTATGCCCTCTGTCATCATTATAAAGCACACCCGTAGAAGCCATGGAACAACAAATTTGGATGTCCTTGCCTATTAAGAGTTTCATGTCCATTTCTTCAATCATATTAACTTAAAACATCAGAATCAACAATGAATTAATATTCAGATTGTTTTTATATATGGTTCAAGATTATGACGTTCAAACCCCTGGGATCTTATAATATTTTAATTTTCATACAGAAGAGGGAGATCACAGCTGGTTTAACAAACAAATATTATTTATAATTGTATCAATGTAATAAGTAATTTAAGGTAAGCAAAAACAATAACTGAAATGAAGGTGTACCTTCACTATCACGGGAAACCTCAGCAAAACAAACATCACCAGCTTTTCGCATATGATCCTGAAACCAAATATCATAACATAGTGAGGTAAGAACAATTTGAGTAGTAAAGTTTACAAGCATGAAGATTATGATACCTTCAAATCTTGCCAGGATGCAGAAGATGGGAGTCCACGAACAATAACTGCAGACGAAAATAAAAACTTAGTTCAATGGTGTGGGTAAAAATATGAAAAGTTCAACTACAGTTGATTTATTAATACATTAAACAACTATTTCATACAAAATATGAACCATATAAAAGAAAAGAGAAGACAAACAAAACAAGCTTCTCATAATGAAAAATCCATAAACCTGAGCACCAACAGTCTAAGCATAAAAGACTGAAAAATTAATATAATTAAAAAAGATACACAAACAAACAAGGGATAGCTAAATAGATGTGTATGCAGTCTGAAGAAAAATATGTAGCATTGCTCCCTATCCTTCTCCATAATAACAAGATTTTGCTAAAAGCACAATGAACATACCTCGAAATTCAGAATGGCGTGAGATGCCAAAACGACCCCCACTAGCCCCACCCCCACCCCCACCTCCACCACTTCCACCATATCCACGTCGATCACTTGATGATGGTCCTCTACCTCCATGGGCAAGCTCAACCTGCAACCAGAACACATGAGGCATACCATTATAGCAGAATTTACCCCAAAAGCCAAAAGTTGGAAGAGCTCCTTACCCTTAACCGACAACCGTCAAAGTTGTATCCATCTCTACCTCGAATCGCATCTTCAGCATCTCGAGCATTATCAAACTAGTAACCCAACAAAAAATAAATGATCAAATGGTAAAAGAGAAAAAGAGAAAGAGAAAAAAAAAAACACATGGATGAGAGGAAAAATACTTTAACGAGTATACTAAATAAAGAAAAGAAAAATACCTCAACGAGTATACTAAATGAAGAAAAGAAAAATACCTCAACGAGTATACTAAATGAAGAAAAGAAAAATACCTCAACGAGTATACTAAATGAAGAAAAGAAAAATA
>Ga0123342_1001361_pt1 | contig 41057 bp, 21 predicted proteins | sample Turbeawhitnodule_FD_89960 | JGI IMG/M metagenome (GOLD analysis project Ga0123342, IMG submission 89960) | Root nodule microbial communities of legume samples collected from Mexico - Turtle bean Mexico white nodule | ecosystem: Host-associated > Plants > Roots > Nodule | place: Mexico: Nepantla...
TGTCAATGGCAGGGAGAATTTGCCTGATTAAGTCGGTACTTTCCTCTATTCCGTTGTTTTATATGTCCTTATTCAAAATACCCTCTGCGGTAGCAAATGAGATAGTGAGATTACAAAGGGATTTTTTATGGGGGTGGGGATATGATGGAAGAAAGGTTGTCCGGGCTTCTTGGAAAAAGGTGTGTGAACCACATGAGACCGGTGGTCTTGGCATCATTGACTTAAGGGTTTTTAATTTGGCGTTGCTTGGTAAATGGATTTGGCGATTGAGATCTGATAAGGGTAGTTTGTGGAAGGAGATTCTTGAGTCTAAGTACGGGGGGTGGAGAGTTTTGAGAAAGGGAGGGAAAAGTAGTAAGGACTCTCTTTGGTGGAGAGATTTGAAGGAGGTTTGGAGTTCGGAGGGTTGGGGTCGGAATTTTGAAGATGCTATCAAGTGGAGGAGTGGTACAGGGAAGGAAATTGTTTTCTGGGAAGACAATTGGGTGGGCAACGGAGCTTTGAAGGAAGTTTTCACGAGGTTGTTTTCCTTGAGTTTGTCAAAAGAATCTAAGGTGGCCGAGTTTGGGGCGTGGAATAATGGGCAATGGGCTTGGACATTCGCCGGGAGAAGGAGTCTTTTTGAATGGGAGAAGCAATTGGAGTGCCAGTTCTCACAGGTAGTACAAGGTGTGTTTGGACTTGGAAAAGGAGGATAGTTGGGTCTGGAAGGATGGGGAGGGGTTATCATATACAGTTAATTCTGCCTATAATCGTCTTAGGAGGGGTCGGGAAGGTGAGAATGCCATTGTGTTTAAACAGCTTTGGAGATGTAAAGCCCTGCCTTCTGCACTTGTTACTGCCTGGAGGGTGTTGGAAAATAAGCTAGCTACTAGGGTTAACTTGGAAAAGCGCGGGATTGCAATTGAAAGTCCTTTATGTAGTCTTTGTAGGGTGGAGGTGGAATCAACTAACCATTTGTTTTTTTAGTGCAGATTTGCTTGGCTAGTGTGGAGTCGTTGTTTTGCATGGCTTGGAGTGCAGTTTGTGTCCCATAATGATCGACTGCTAAATTTTTTCTCAGTTTAGATTGTGTAATGCGTCTGCTTTAGCAAGTGAGATGTGGGGAATGATTTGGATTGCAGTGGTAAGTGAGTTGTGGAAGCATAGAAACAATGTAATCTTTAATGGGGGAGTTGTCGATGGTTTAAAAGTGGCTGCTTTGGTTCAAGTGAAGACTTGGTCTTGGATTACGTCCAAGTCTCTCTCTGTTTTGTTCTCCTTTTCCGAGTGGTGTCTCGAACCTTTGGTCGGTATGACGATGATTTCTTGAATTTTTTTTAGCTTAGATTGTATGGGTTGAGTTAGGGTTGTTTAGTAATTCTAGGTGTCTGGCGGTGTGAGTGTTGAGATGGAGTGTCTTAGATATTTTATATTTGTATAAGGGTTGAATCACTCCCTGAAGTGGTTCATATTTATTTATTTTTTATTATCGATAAAAGAAAAATTGTAGTTTATGACGAAATTTAGTTAATTTTAGAAAGATTGATGTATCCTATGATGAAATTAAACTTGAATGATGAATGTGATGGGTCGTTACAAATTACAATCAAACTTAATTCTAACCACTCGATTTTGTTTCATCATTAAAGAATGAAAACGATCTCTCATTAAAATATTTGTCTGTTAAAATATTTTACAAATTAATACTTGCAAAATAGAACGAACCATATCAACTACAATACCAAATTAAATTAAAAAATATTAATTCAATTTCATAAAATTAATTTATAATTCAATTTCATAAAATCAATTTATAATAAAATAAGATTTATATATTATAATTTAATTATATTTCAATCTCCAACACTTTTTTAAAGTAAATTTATATTTTTTATTTTATTTTTTATAATCTTTCCCTGTCATTTTCTTCTTTTTGAATTGTGAAGGAGACGGAGAAAGCAATTGGCATGGGGAAAATAACACCTAATCACATACATTCTCCTCCAATTTATTATACCCTTAACATCAAAAATTATATATCAAAATTCAAATTATTTATTAAAAACCATCTAATCAGTTCGTGCTTTAATTTATTACTTAATTATCAATTGGTCTTTAATTTATTAATGAGTTTATGGTATTTATAATCAAGATGTGGAGTTCAAATTTTGTAAATAAAATAATGTTATTGAAAGAGAAATTTTAAGTGAAAATTTTGAAGTTAAGTTTTTTTTTACAAATACACCAGATTTTATAGTTCAACATAAACTTTTATAATGACCAAGTCTAAACTCTGATGCTTTTAAGACAATTATGTATATATCAATAATAATTTTTTTTTATTAAAATTTTCATCTACACACATCTCTTTATCTGTTCAAGAGCCATCAACTTCATTTATATTTATCTTTCTCATCAACACTCATCTTCTTTACTCACTAAATTTTTATTTTATTTTATTTTCTATGATCACTACAATAAAATTATTTTTAAAAATAAAAAATAATTAATCATTATATTAAATAAATTAAATATTATTTAAAAATATTATTATTATTTAAAATAATTTTTATTATTATAAAATTTATAAATAATTATTTAATGATTTTTTTACTATATAGTTTTTAAATTGATACCTCATTAGTTACCAATATTTTACCTACTAATTATATATTAATTTAAAAATTTAAATATTAATAATCTAATTTAATCGTAATTAAATATTATTTTTTGTAAAATTAATTTTTTATTTATTGATTTTCTAGGGATGAAGGTTATGCTTTCAGGAAATTTAACAAGCACTTGCTGATGAAACTTATGCAACAGTAACATAACATTCATGGTACAAAATAGTGAATCATTAACCAAACATTTAAAAATTAAATATTTTTTCATTATACTCGTAAAATTAATTTTATTTTTGGTTCAAACTTTATGTCATCCAACTTGTCTGTAATAATTGAAATAATTTTTATTGAAATAATTTAAATTTAAATTGATAACAAAAACCAATTTTATGTTATAATATAAAAATTAAAAATATATTTAATCCAATATATAATGATTTTATTGTTTAGATAGTTTGAAATTTGAATCAATATTAAAAACTAATTTTATGTTGTAGAAAAAGAATTAAAAATATATTTAATTCAATATATAATGATTTTATTGTGTAAAAGAGTAGTCATTAGGTTGAATTGCTGCTGCTGAATTTTTTTTGGAGATGTTGTTCCTTGTCTTTGAATATGTTCAACACAACTTTTTTTTTCAGATTTTGACACATTCCTTTAATGAAATTCTGTTTAACATTGAGAAAAAAGAATCAATTATTGTTTTTGGAAATTGAAATCAATGATGAACTAATTAATAAATTGGAGAAAAGGCATGTGCCTCAAAATTTGTGTTCTTATTATAACCTAAACAAGGTGGTGGAGTGTTGCATGGCACTTGACTTTTGTTCACCAAGTGGATGCTTTTCAAACCAAACACTAAAATTCACCAAAATTCAAACATCAACTTTTTTTTCACCAAAATTGTTAGCAATATACCCTCACTTTCTTCTTGGTATATTCTAAAAGATTTTTGTTTTCATTTAATTGTGATTTTCAAAATTTAAGATAACTTATTGTTTTTATTATTTATACTCCTATTATTCACTTAATTTTTAATTGTGTTGTGATGTATGGAATTTAAACTTTCACACTTTAAGGAGTATTTGTGTTTCTCAACCTTTTACTTGTTCATTATTTGTGTTGCATTATACATTTTTTTATTGAAACTCTTTAGAAATTAAAGTAAATTTATTATTTGATCTACATAAGGAGATTAATTACTATTAGATTTGATGAGAATCTAGTGAGCACTGAAATAAATCTAAAGGTTATGAATTTTTTTCTCTTTTTAAAACTTTAACTTATTTTTTTCTCAGATAAGCCAACAATTTTATTGAAATGACAATCATAAGAACAGATGTATAGCAGCAAAAGGATTACAAAATCTTTGTCTGCCAAAACAACAAATTAAAAAGGTAAACAATTCCAATTTTTTATATAATAACATTATAACTCTTAATAATATTATTTTATATATTTTAATTACAAATTTATTTTTTATTATATATATATTATAAATTTACCTTAAATTTATATCCATCAAATCAGATAGCTGTATACAACCCAAAGAAAAGTATCATTTTTCAAATTGAAATCGAATAAATAATGTGAGCAACCATTTTCAATTTTCAATAAACGAATAAACAAATTTCAATATTGCTTCTAGTATAGTACATTCCTTTACCAAGGAAGGATGAAAAGGTGAAGAAGATAAGAGAAATCTTGCTTCATATTATCCTATATTTACATTAAACAAACCCATTTATCTTGATCAATCTATCAGCACTACCATTTTGGTTTATGCAAATTTGGCAACCCAAATCAGAGAGGATAATCACCAGCATCATCCCTCTTGATTAGTTCTTTTTTGGAGTTCCTCATGATTGAAAGATCAAAAGGCCATAATCTCAAACAACCATTAGTGGAGATAATGGTGACAAAGGAGGCACACTAAAGATGGTTCCCATAAGATCAGTGTCCCAAAAGCCTTTCCAACAAGATGGAGTCAAAGGGCACACCCCTTTGGGAGAGGGCTCTTCTTTCTTCATCACCTTATTACTATCCTTATTGCTAATAATTAACTCACTTTCTTCCTCTCTTTCTCTCTTCACACCAACCTTGATGCAGCATGAAACTGATTCTTCACACTCTCCAACCTCCAAAGGGAAGTTTAATATGGCTTTGCTCCCTCTCATCTTGAAAGCAGCTTTGTCATAAGCCTTAGCAGCTTCTATGGCTGTGTCAAAGGTTCCAAGCCACACCCTTGACCCTTTTCTATTGGGGTCCCGAATTTCTGCAGCAAACTTCCCCCACGGCCTTCTCCTAACCCCTCTATAGTGCTTATCCTCCCTGCTATTGTTGCCATCATCCAAAGATGAAGAAGAAGAAACTTGATTGCTGTTGTTACACATGGTTGCACCTAGTGTTGTTTTTGCTGTTGTTTCCATGTGCTGTGGCATCACAAGACCAGAGGTTAAGGAAGGGATTTTGATGTTTTTCAAGGAGGGTTTGCGGTTGCTTAGACTTGAGGATCTTGGAGGCTTGGAGAAAGATGTGGTTTGAGGCATTTGTGTGTTGTTGTTATTGCTCATGTGAACTTGAAATTGAAGTTCTTGGGGCAGCAAGTAATCAGTGATGCAAATATCAGATGGTGAAACTGAGGCCCCTAAGGTGTTTGGGATGCAAAAGGTGAAGTTGGGTTCAAAGGTTTGCATGGTGTTGTAATTGAGGTGAGTGAAAAGGGAGCAAAGTGCTAAAATTGGAGAAATGGGAGAGTGGAGAATTGAATTGATTGAGTGGAAAATGGGGAGTGAGGGGCATATAAATGTGAAGAAGGGTAGCAAAGAATGAAGAAGTGAGTTTCTAGATGGGTTCCAAGATGGTGAGAGGAAGCATCCTTTTGATAATATCAATAATTGAGGTTAGAAGAAATGTCACGTCTTATGTTATTTGTCGTTTTTGGAATTTTCAAATGTCAACTTGACTTGTGTTATGTTTATGTGTGTGGAAGTGGGACCTTCACTTCACCAAATGACTCTTCCATGCTTCTTCCTAACAGTGCCAATAAACTATAAACTTTATTTAATTTCAAGTTGAAGCTTTTGGTCTCTTCATGCTTATTATTTTACCTTAAATGTTGTGTTTATCTGAGTGCGTGTCAATTTCCCACAGTTCCTGCTTCCAGTGTGCAAAGAACTATGAATCCTCATCTGATAAAGATTATGTAAAAGTAAAGTTATGCATTCAAAATTCTTCTTATTAAATTCATAAGTTGCTCAATCGGATACCAACAATTCCTGGTTACACTCATATTTACGACACCATGACCTATGCAGCCAAGAATTTAAGAACTCTTAGATTGCTTGTAAGAATATTGAAATTTTTGCCTTCAAATGTATTAACCCACAAAATTACTATTCAGTAAGTTTTTATCATTTTCAGTCAAAAAAATGTTGTTATCATTTTGATAAACGTGGGTTAAATACTTTATATATTTAGCATGGAAAGAAAAGGATGAGCATCAGATCTAATGTAAAGAGCAAAATGTCAAAAATCTGAAATAAAGATAACAGCTGGACGATTTGGTTGAAGTTTGAATGTAGGATTGAAAATTGATATAGTTTATTAATATTAGGGATTTGAGTATGTTGTAATTGGGAGCAGAATTTTACTATGAAGAAAAATTCACGAATTTACAAATATTTTTTTACATATATTCTTTTAAAATTGAAGTTTCACTTGCTTTAATGTTTATTATTATTTGTGGTAAATTTATGTTTTGTATTATTATGGTTCCAACTTTGAACATCTCTTAAAGTTTGTTAGTTCCATCTCTTTCTTTAATGCACCCTAAGTAATATGAACAAAGACTCGTAATCATTGCCTTTCAATTCCAATAAGAAGACTCCTCTTTGGCATTTCATCGAACAGGTTTTTGACACTGCCAAAGTCGCTCATTTCAAGATGGGCTTTTATTATGATAACAATTGTTTCAATGTCACGATGTTTAGAAACATAAAAGAGCATCCAGCCAGCTCCCACAAGAAGCATCAAACCATCTTTGGCAAGTGAGTTGGTTGAACAAAAGGGAGACTGAGTGGTGGTGGGACTCTTGTTTTTGAAGGAGATGGTGTGAACAGATAGGTGCAGGGGACAAAGTGAATGGGATGAAATCATTCAAATTTTATTATTTTTCTTGATGTTGAATCAAATGAAGAAAACTTTGAACACATTCCATTTGGGTTAGTGTCTACACTTTACTAAGGGTGTGTGGATTACTTCGATATTTTTTCCCCAGTTGCTAAAAGGACCTTTGCATGCATGTCACTTGCTTAGGCTTTGGTTCATCCATCATTTGGATTTTAACCATGATGCTTTTCTCTATGACGATCTTAAGGAAGATGTTTCTATGGAAGTTATAGAAGGGCTTCTTCAAAAAGATAGATTATTGTATTCCGAATTATATAACAAAGAAAACATTTCCAATTGAAGAATTTCTACCTTAGAGAATTGTAATTTAAACTTAAGGACTCTGAAATTTATGACCTATTTTCAGAATCCATAATATATTTTGGAATCTAATGGGTTAAAAAGTTACCATTTAATATGGTGAGTAAACAATTAAAGGGCAAAGTGAGATCAGTCTCATGAACAGAATTTTGGTGTCAATAAAGAAATTAGGAAACCAGAATATAGGAATAATCATGTCAATGCAATTAAAGTTTGCTTGAAATTTTCCTCGGTTCTATTGCCGAGGGTTGCAAAATTTTATCCGGGAACAAAATCATGGTTACGAGCATACAGAACCCCAAAATAGCAACATGTAAAAATGAAACCCTTACTGTTTGTACCTTGTGAAGGGAAAAACCAAATCCAAAACCAAAACCAAAAATGGAATTTTTTTAGCTATTGGGGTCTGAATTCTGCTTATGGTATTGCTCAAGAATAATATTACAGTCATTCATGGTCCGAGCATCTAGAAGACCATGATTGTATAATTTGACCATAAAAATTCTCCAACACCTGCCAAAAAGAAGAATTTGATACTTATAACCAGATTTATATAATTTGCAAGACAATGAAGTAGCTTACTCTGAAATTACGATAAAACTTTAGAGACAGCATTTTATTGAGTTCGGAACACTGAAGAAGCATAATAAAAAACAACCGAGTTCTTTAAGACTTGCAGCTTTGCAGTTATGATTCATGCCTTGCATTTCAACAATCTAGTGCTGCTAGTGGTATATTCCAAAACAAACTTCAATAATATAAGCATTAGCCAATATCTTTCTTCACCTAGTTCATGAAATCATGTTCTCTGAAGACTGAGCTAGGAAATTAAAATAAAAACAAACCAATGTACCCCAATATATATACACACACACACATACAAAACCCATGCACACACAATAGTTGAGTACAAAAATCACTGATTTTTATCATTCAAAATTGGTATAATTTCTTGTAATAACTATATCATCAACATAGACCACACTTTCCAGGTGAAGTATGACAATAGAAAACCAAATTATTTGCCTCACTCTGTTTCAATAAAGAAAAAAAACCTGCATGGTATGACTGATTTTACAAAACCAAGTTCACGGTTACTGCTTCAATCCATAAAGAGAGCAACGTAATTTACACACTAAATTAGACTCCCTATGATCCACAAATCCAGGAGGTTACTCTACGTCAATTTCCTCATCAAAGACACCATGAAGAAAAACATTTTTATTGTCAAGCTAAGCTGATGAAATGATCCGTGACAAAAAACAATTGCAAGAGAAAGCCTAATTGTGCTGATTTTGGCCACAAGAGAGAAAGTATTATAGTAGTCAACCCATAAATTCTTGTATATTATTAAAATAAAACAAAAGAAGAAATAGGATAAATTTTGTGTCTAATGAACACATAACGTTATGTTTATATAGAGAAAAACATGCAGAAATATCTAGAAGTATTAACATATCTAGAAATATCTAACACTTCCCCTCAAGTTGGTGCATATAAATTGAATTTACCCAACTTGTTACTAATATAATCAATCATAGGAGTACCTGTTCAACCATCTTCAATCTAAAGATCTTGGTTTTCTAAATACTTTCTTGGTATTAAAGTGGCTCAATTAGAGGAAGGTGTTTTTATTTCAGAAAGACAATATGCTCTTGACATTATAGAGGAGATTGCAAATTGCAAGTTTATTGGTAGTCCCATGGATCCAAGTCAAAAACGGACGGTGGACCAAGCTGAAATTTTTTCAGATCCAGAAAGATGTAAGAGGTGGTGGAAAACCTCATTTATCTTAGTATTACAAGACCGGATATTTCTTATGTTGTGGGAGTTATTAGTTAATTCATGCAGAATTCTTACATTGATAATTGGAAGGTTGTAATTCACATTCTCATATATATCAAAAAGGCTCTAGGACAAGGATTGTTGTATGAGGACAAAGTAAATACTCAAATTATAGGGTGTTGTGATACAAATTAGGCCGATTGTCCCATTGACAGAAGATCCACCACAGGATATTGTGTATTTATTGGAAGGAATATTGTCTTCTAGAAGAGCAAGAAACAAAATGTTGTTGCCCAATCCCAGTGCAGAAACTCTGAATATAGATCTATATGGCTCTGGCCAGATGTGAACTTGTGTGGATTAAACAACTTCTTGAAGATTTGAAATTTTGTGAAGTAGAGCAAATGAAGTTGTATTGTAATAATCAAGCAACTCTTCACATTACATCCAATCCTATGTTCCATGAAAGTACCAAACACATATTGATTGTCTTTCTATCAAGGAGAAGTTGTTGTCACTTATTAGCTCTAATGACCAGCTACCAAACATCCTCGCTAAGACCTTGAGAAGGCTTAGAATTCAGCTTATATGTTCCAAGCTTGGTGCATACAATTTATATGCTCCAACTTGAGGAGTAGTCTTAAAATTATGATTGTTATTGTATTGTACAGCTTACATAAAGCTGCTTTTTGGGTGTATGTACCTAGACAAAGGGTTGAGTGTTATAGGATATAATGTACTCCTCTCTCATGTATTATTACATACTGTTCTTGGAGTCATAGAAGAATAATGAACAAGTTAGAAACTTGTATTGATTAATTAAAAACATCACAAGACGAGAGAAACAACAAAGGTATAAATTCCAAACATGAGAGAAACTAGTTACCCAGCCAGTAAGTGGGACCGAACAAACTCAGGTGCATGCAATTTCGTGAAAGCCTCACATGCCCATGAAATGTGACCATCTGCAATCACACTGCCACGAGAAGAAAATAATTGAATCAAGAAAGTAGAAATGTATATCAGCTTAAGCTCAAAGGTATATTCAGCTTAAAATATCAACCATCCGAAAGCACGTTACTGTAATTAATTAAGGAAATCAACAAAGTTGCAGCAAAGAGTAGAGTAGAAAAGAAGGATTTACTGTTGCTTCCGAACAAAGGAGTTCCACATGTGCATGAAATTCTTCTCATCCTTGCTCACGTCAACGAAATTTTCAAGCATCTGCAAGGTATCAATACCAACAGTAAGAGCTGCAACAGACATTTCATAATCCAAGGTCATGCCTCAACCTAAACCTATGCTGAAGTCTGCAGGGCCTAAGGCAGTCGGGCTTACAACTAAAGTTTATGAGAAAGAACAAAGAGGTTAAGGTTAAGTCGTAATTAGGAAAGACTTATCAGTTAGTAACTGTATAATTGTAATACATCCAAAGTAAAGAGTATGTGTCTCTATGTAAACATTGTATTAAGATAAACAAATATAAGATCAGTTAGTATATTACAATCAGTTTCAGTAACTAGTAAATATTGGGCCTGTATCTCACATATTTTAGTTTACCTTTACCTCTGCTCAAGTGCATGGTACCAAACCAGTCTCATCCACCATGAAAAGTAGCTTCCCTTACTATTACAATCACGGTTTAACCATTGAAATGTGGATCAATTTCTTTACAGATTAAATAATTTGGTTGGGTTTAGAAAAATCTAGCTAATGCTAGTGTATTTGAAGTTTGAACAATGTGGAGATGTCTGAGGAATAAGCCTCAATTATAAAGTCATGCAGATAAGTTTTCAGAAAGGAAACTAGAAATCATTCTTAGACTCCTTGCAATGAATAATTGATAGACAGCTGTTCAATAATTTTAGAAAATAAAATAAAAATTCTATAAAACCAAACATACCCTTTTATCTTCAAAATCAGCAACATCATCATCAACTTCATCTTCACTATCTTTATCTGATAGAACTTGTTCAATTGTCATGGGCTTTAAGCAAAAGTAAAAGAAATTAGTAGCAAATCTATTGAGCATATGATGCCAATAGAAATAAAAAGTAAATATAATTAGTCGAATAATACTAGAAAAGAAACTTTCTTAAGAAACAATAAAATCTTTCAACAGCAAAAGTCGTTTCAGACATCAAGCCACCATAGAGTCATCACCCCCAGAATCTGAGATTATAATCTAACTCTACCCAACAACCTAATTATAAGATGACAATTTCCCAACCCTTATAAACACCACTTTGGTCATTTATCTACACGACAAGGTATTAACACCATCTAGGATATAATTAAGGAAGCCTCCAAAGAGACCACAAAAAAGGAGACCTTCAAATAAACACAACCAAGCATAAACTAATAAGCTAAAGTTAGTAATTTTAATACACAAAGCAAGACTGTATAATTATCAATACAAATATTCAATAGAGCTCATAATTAAGTATCGTTGTTGTGTTGCAATAATATCATAACAAAAATCACTTCCTAGATTTCGCAAATTCAACCACTACAGAAATTTAAGCATCTCCCAATTTCATTGTTTTAATGGATAATGTCAAGTGAAGATGTGTTTCAGAAAGTCAAGCAAAGGTAACCAAATTTAAAATATTGAAATCTGAAATCACCTCTACAGCCCAATTGAAGTTATGTTGATCAAAACAAACAGTTTTTTTTACACGCCTAATATGGTATAAAACTGTGCTTATGGTATTTTCCTATTATTCTTTTTTTTAATAAAACTTATGTTAGGCATCACAATAAAACTAGACATCTCAGCTATGCTCACACCCTAGGTTCCATCTTTTCCTACTATTCTGCTCTGCTCAAAGATGTTTTATGAGAATTTATTTCTGTAATGGAAAGAAATGAGAATTGCTACATATTTAAGCAAACTTGACTTCCTGTTTTCTTTCCAATTTTATATTTTAGAAGATTGCATATCCTCCTCCAAGATGTTTTTTCACTCCTAGTTCTGACAAAAATTCTTTTCTCCAAGAGAAGGAAAACATGGTCACTATGATAGGTTGTCTTATTTTATTATCATAAAAAAAAGTCAGAAAAACTATTAATCATTCCTCAGCAAGATGACAACCACCACCAGAACAATCCTCATATTGCATTGAGGCCCCACTGAATTGTTTTAACATCAGGTAACAACCTATAGTAGGAGTCACAAAAATTACCAAAAAGATAATGTCATTCGCAAAACTATGGTCGTTTTGATGGAGGCACCAATTTGAAATCTATTACGAAGTGGACTCATTATTTCTGGCTTTCATTACCTATTATTTCTTTCCTTAATTAGGTTGTAAAACAGTCTATAAATAGAGACTGTAATCACATTTGTAAGAGATCTCAGAAACATATTTCATCTATTTCTTTCCACTAAATCAAATCCTAGCAATGTAATTGCAATACCTCCATTTTGGGATGGTCAACATAAAAAGCAGAACCATTCTTGGGATTGTCCAACTTCTCCACCATGGATGGCTTTGTACCCTTAGGATTTAGTTTTCTGACCTTTCTCTTCTTTTTCTCTATGTGAATCTGCAAATCTGTTTTCTCCAATGGAACAACAGCAATGGACGAGTAAGACATCTCATTTTGAGAATCATCCAACTTCTCCACCCTGCATACCTTGGCAACTGCAGGAGTTATTTTTCTAACATTTCTCCTTTTCTCTCTGTGAATTTGTGAGTTTGGTTTCTCCAGTGGTAACACAATATTTGACAAGTAGGAGGTCTCATTTTGGGGATCATCCAACTTCTCCACTATGGATATCTTTGCAACCGCGGGATTTGGTTTTCTGACCTTTCTCCTTTTCTCCATGTGAATTTGTGAATTTTGTTTCTCCAGTGGGACAACAACAATAGACAAGCATGACATCTCATTTTTGGGATCACCCAACTTCTCCACTGTGGATACATTTGCAATTGCAGGATTTAGTTTTCTCATGCTTCTCCTTTTCTCCAAGTGAATTTGTGAACCTGGTTTCTCCAGTGGAACAACAACATTGGACGAGTAGGTTATCTCATTTTGGAGATCATCAAACTTCTCCATCGTAGATACCTTTGCAACTGCAGGATTTAGTTTTCTCACCTTTCTCCTTTTGTCGATGTGAATTTGTGCATCTGGTTTCTCCTGTGGGACAACAACATTGGACAGGTAGGTGATTTCATTTAGGGGATTTTCCAACTTCTCCATTATGGATACCTTAACAAGTGCAAGATCTAGGTTTCTGACTTTCTACTTTTCTCCATGTGAGTTTGTGAATCTGGTTTCTCCAGTGGTCAACAGCATTGGACGAGTAGGTGTTCTTCTCCAATACCATTCACCTCTTGGTGGAACTCAACAATTCACACAGTTCTCTCAGTCAACCACGGGAAGCAGAAATTTAATTAATTTAGTAACACCAAAGTAGGGATGACAATTGGACCTAAAGTCAAGGGACACCCATAAAAAAGAGCCGAGATGGGGAGGGGAATTACCCTTTCATGTGAATTTACCAAAACATTGGGTCTGGGACTGGATATTTAATCGAAAATATATTATTTAATGAATGCAATTCAGGTACTTTAATGCCCACCCCAGACTATATCCATCTGTTATAAAATATATTAAATTTAAAGAAAACTCCAATTACACCAATAACTGTCATAATGTGCACTCCACTCCCAAATTGTATGTTAATGTTTAATTTTGTCATCTCAAAATTGAAAACCAAACATCTTACTCACTGCAATTGCTGACATCTAACACTGTCTTCATGGCTGATACCATGTCTCATCCACAGCCATCTTCATTATAAACTTAATGGAGCGATTGTCAATTGTTCTTCACGGACCATCCTCATCACAAGTGCAGGCAATAGATATGGGTTCAGGTATTTAGGTGCCCATAACCCACATACTTATAGGTCAGAAGACGAGTATTGTTTAGGGCAAGTTTAAGTAGGATACTGTAACGGTTAAAACAGCAAAATATAAGAGTAAACTCCTACTTCCATCCTGTAAAGTTACAAGTATAGAGTTACTAGAGTAGATAACAGAATGACTAAAAGAGAAAACCTCTGAACGGAATAGATTATGCAATACATATTTCTGCACGCACAGACATAAATATTCTAGAAACAAGGTGGTAGCTATTTCCTATGCCAAGAATAAATGGATGCAATTTCCTAAACTAAATATTAATTATTATGAGTGATATTCTAGAGGCAGCATCGATTTAATCCTTCAATATATTGTTATCATTTTAATCCTCAAATTACACCAAGTTCACTAAATTGATCCTCTTTTAGTCAAACTAAGCAAAATGATGACGATATAACCTTAATATGGGACTAATTTGATTATATTTGACATGGTTAAGGATCTTAATTGATGAAAAATAAAAGACGCAGGGACTAAACTGATGTCAAAAATCTTTAGAGGACCATCACAGAGATACTGCATTAATGAACTAGAAAATAAAAACTTGTGACAACCAAAGTGAGGAGATGAACATAGTATTTAATCTTGTCGAATTGGAAAGCTAGTTATGTCCCACATTAACAATGAGCAAGTTCGTTAGAATATAAGTGAAAAGGACCCACAAACTTAAATCCTTTACCCGGTGTATTCCTTAAGAAGTGGTATCAACACCTTAGCTGTGACCAAGTCACCAACTCCATCAAAAATTGGTAATGTATGTCCAATTCCCCCACACCTCAAATTATTTCCTCGACCTTCAAACATCTCCAACAATACCAATCCTCATTCTCAAGCAAACCTCAACTCCTCACCAACACATTCTTCCTCCTCTTCCACTCAACCTAGTTCTCTCCCATCTCCTAGACCAGCCAACATGCAGACACCAAAAAATATGGTATTGCTAAACCTCGTTTACACCAACCTTTTTACTCACCCACACGGAACCTAAATCCTCTAAACAAGAATATGCTGATGAGACCTGGCTGGAAGCAACACACTCTGAATTTGATGCACTGCAACACAATCACACTTGGACTGTCACACTTTACCACCTAGCTGAATACCCAATGCTGTAAATGGGTTTTCTGGGGAAAGAAAATCCCAGTAGTTTTATCAATAGGTGCAATGCAAGGCTCACCTCATGATCAAAGGGTTTCAGAAACAGTTTCTCTATAAGTACATGGAGACATTTTTACCGTCATTAATCCTATTGCAGTTTGCTAAGATCTTTTTGTAATTTTATTTTTTTTATTGCGATTGGGTATAAACATCCACCTTCTTTTTTAAATTATATTGGGGTTGCTAACTCACTCTGGCACTTACATATTGGTGAACTCTCAAACAACTTGATGTTAATAATGCCTTCCTCCATGGGCCTCCTAAAGAAAATGTACATGAGATGCTCCCCAGGATTACTCTAGTCAGCAAATTAAATGAGGCTATTTGTGGCCTTAAGCAACCCCAACGGACCTGGTTTGATCATCTCAAATCTACTCTACTGAAGTTTCAGTTCAGCAAATGTGACCCATCACTGTTTCTTTACTATCATGCTTCCACAGTCTGGGTTTGTGTATGTTGACGACATCATCATTACAATCATCACTTCAGGATGTCACCTATACTGGTCCATTGTTGGTGTCCTTCAATGTGCTAAAATTAATCATCCAGAGAAAAGTTTATGGTTAATAAAGTCTGTCCGTTTATGTCCAGCCCTCTTAAAGCTCACTGGAACCGGAAGGGCACTCTCTCCTGCGGTCTGCACTTTCGACAAGCTTTCCCTCACTCTCCTGTCTTAAATGAGACAAATTGTGATGCTGATTGAGCATCATATGTGGATGATTGCTGTTCTACCTCTGGTGCACATGTTTTTCTTGACCCAAACCTTATTTATTTTTGGTGCAAGAAACAAATAATTGTTCCATGCTACAGACCATCTTATCTGAACTGGTGTTAGTCACTTTACTCCTTGCATTCTTTGAGACATGAGCCCATTTCTCTTGCATACAATCCTGTTTTACATGCTCAAACCAAGCATACGAAATTAGATCTTGCTTTTGTCCAGTATCTTGTTCAGCATGTCACTGCCACTGCCTAATGTGCTGGTGCTCTCAGCAAGGCTCTTTCCCCACACCTACTTCACTACTTTTCGTTTCAAAAGCTAAAAGTGGATGATTCTCTTGCCTCACTTCGCCTCTTGAGCTAGTGTAGGAATTTCGCTTTCAACTTTTCTCTCTTAAATTATCTTTTACCCATTGATGTGCATAAATAGCTGTACAAGTTTAAGCGTGAGCATACCATGAGGAAAAGACTCGCATGTAAGGAGAGATTGTTCAAGTGACAAGTGTCAATGAAAAAATAAAGTCCACATCCGGTAAGAGTGAACAAGTTTAAAAACATAAAAGTGTGAAAAACTCACATATCTAATTGTCTTAAGGTTTAAGCTTGAACTGATTTGCTTATAATCCATTGATGAAGATCTTCACAATATTGTACTCCTATATATTCCCTAACAAATGGTTTAACTTAACTCTACAAAACCCAACTTGTAAGATAAGGATTGTCAAAGCCTTATAACTACTTAGACCACATTACTAAGCGATGTGGGACTAAGCACCATTCAAATATGTGGGCCATCTTTGAAGCATTAAATCTAAAATCAGTCATGGAACCAGTAAAACAATAAAAAATCATCCAATAACCAGTGAATTGGAGAGTTTTAATGGTGACCGCTTGAATACCTTTTTCCACAAAATATTAAGTAACATGGTGACTTAGCACTTGATCAGAGGAATTTTGTGATTAGCCTGACTATATTTAATAATTATGCTATAAATATATATATATATATATATATATATATATATATATATTATATTTAATAATGATAAAACACTCTAGAAGAGTCAGTTCATATATTTAAAGAGAAGAGTAAGGCCATAAACTCCCCTTTCTAAACTAAGTCCAATATTTTGCAGCAATTAATATAGCAAGAAACAGTGATAAAAAGTACAAAATCATAATATAAAAAATAGAAGATGCTTTACCTGTGCTTTGTGAGAATGAAAAAACTGTCGTTTCCTTAAGAGGGCACTGCTGAAATGTTTTCAAAATAATGTCATATGAGTGTCCATAAAGATTACATATATACTAAAAAATGAAAATCATATGTAAAGAGCGATATTTCATAGACACACAGGATTGTCTAAAAATTTCAAGAAAGTCACTCATCTCTAAACCAGTCCAGGAATCACATAAGAGTAACATTTTGAAACCATAATAACATGACTATTTGTAACGATATCAACTACATTCAACCTACAAATGTTGTTGGATTAATAAAGTAGAAAATCAAGCTCTTGCTTAGTAATGGACACAAATACATAAAAAGTATACCCAAATAATCAAATCATAAACCTGTCACATATAAGCATCCAAATGTGACATTTTGACAAGCTAAACCAACCTATAAATTTGTTATATCATTTAATAGATCAAAATAATTCTAACATTGAGCAAGAAATTTATATTCAACCATTTAGCCTCATTGATCTATTAGGTTTACAACTGTATCTAAGACTAATATGTAGGTACGTTATTGCTTAAAAATATCATTATTATTTGCAAGATAAAACATTTTTGTTTGGAAGGCTTTCATTTCAGGAACATTTTAGCATTGCAGTTACGGGATATCCCTTATAATTGTGCATTAAAAAGTCTCCTAATGTAATATCCCCCCTTTTGTTTTCCAAGGATAGAGAAACAAGACTGTAGAACATACTTTCGTGAGTCAGAACACTCAATTGACAACTTCCTAGTCTTGGCAAACTGAAGCACTGCTTGATCACAGTCTGACATTGACTGGACAGAGTCTCGGTCAGGATGTGATCGAATAATTGTGGCAGAAATCCCTGCAATGTCACAGCAGCATGTAACATATTCCTAACACAGTAACACGCTGGCAGCACTAATGCAACATCTTGGAGTAAGAACCACAACTCAAGAAATATGAACAATAAGACGATTAAAATTTTAACTAACTAATACATATTTCGCAGGAATAAGTTTGACTTATTTTTTTTATGAAGTAAACTGAAAATATTCTAAAACTCTTTTGATAGAAGATATTTAAAAAATACAAATATAATTAATTTTAACAAAATTTTATAATCATATAAAGTTTACATTTGTTTGTGTTTTCAATTTAAGATTATTAACATTACTTAGTACTAATGTAAATTGAGTAAATCATTTCAATTTATTTTAGGACATTATGACAATCCTTTTGTGATATAAAAATCATATGATTTTCCTTCCATGTACTTTTATTTTATGATTTTATTAAGAATGTAATTCAATCTTAGTTATATTTTGCTAACCTTTTAATAATATATGATAGTAAATTATTTTTCGTAGTAATTAATATTTAGAATGGATATTAAGTAATTTTAATACTTAACATTTTAATTTATATCACAATTATATTTGATAGTAAATATCAAACATAACATTTTTTCTTAATTACTGATTAGTTATAAAAGACTGTATATGGCATCATAGCCATTCCCAAACCCAGGTCCATGTAAAGGAGGGTTGTGTCATGCCCTCAGCAGCCAAGAAAGGAGCTAGACACTAGTAGACTTAAACTTACGGTACACCAAGAAAGTTATAGGAAAGAATGGAAATGGAAAAAGAGTTTGGTGGATGTAAAATGGAATGGCAACAATTTTAGCTTTAAAATTAATGATTGTAGGGAGACCATGATTGTACGGGAGACCATTAATTAATTAGCATTAATTAATGCTAATTAATGCACAAATTTTAGGAAACAGTTCTGCAAGAAAATTTTAGAAGAGTACAATACAGGGAAAAGTTATATCCTATAACACTCAAACCCTTAGACTAGATACATACACCCAAACAACAGTTTTAAGCAAGCTATACAATACAATAACAATCAAAATTTTAACACATACCATCATCCTTCTCCAAAATATCAGTTTCTCCTGCAGGAAAGGCAGACTCTAAGCCTTCTGCATTTTTAGAAGATAGGTCCTTTGGTGTCCTACGCTTAAGGGGCTTTCCACTGCATATAGACATGGTATGCCATCTGAATCTCACAGCATATCATGAAAGCAATCCGGAGCCAAAAAAGGAATAGAAGAAATAAAATAGCTTACCAATAGAAAAATGTTTGCACTCGTGGATCAACGTTATCAACAACAATCTGAACAAAAGATAGTGTATGAGATCATAGAGCGCCTCTTAAACAGAAAGAGGAATTCTAGCTCACAGCAATAAGCTGGCAGTGACTATGGTAGCAAATGTCGAGATGAATGCACACAAATGTAAGATAAATTTAGAAATAAAGGTAACTACAAGAAAGTTGTGTATCGATTTTTTAAGAGAAGATAACAGAAATCTAAAGTGGTTTTGTCATGTGAAGAGAAAACTCAAAGTAACCCAAATGGATTAATTGAAATCTAGTTTTTTCTTTTTTTCTTGCAAAAAAGTGAATCTGATAGGACTCAACTGATAGAAGAACAGATAGGTTTTGGAAAAAATTAACAAGGAAATGAGCTTGCATTTTTATTAAACTTCTATTGATCAATGTGACCATGAAACAGAATGAGGTATTCGAGAGAGTCCTCTCATCTCCTAACAACTTCCGAGTTAGCTCTTAACTAACTAACTAGCACCCATTCTCCTATTTATAAACTATTTGGTTACAGCTGTGTTTCCCCTCTATTGCTTCAAATAGACTCTCATAACCACTGGCCTCCTATCAATCAAATAAATATAGCCCCATTGAAAGCAAAACCAAAGAAGACTAGGAAAAACCATTAAAGCAAGACCTACTCCAAATGGATTAATCTAGTTTCTTTTTAAAGCTTAAAGCTGCCATTGATCTACATTGCAAAAATATGAATATGAATAAAAAAAGATGAATAAGAGATAAATAAGGCCCAAAATCATATCGTCAATAATGTCCAAGAACAAATTAGAGGTCCCCAATGAAAGATAAATCCTCATTTGTAATAGAAAAGGCATAACCAATTAGATATTATTAAATAAAATATAATATATTTCTAAAATAAAATAATATATTGATAAATAAAGGACTTGAACACAAACTATCCTCACCTCTGATCTCGAGATATCATTCTTCACAGTCACATTTACGGCGTGACACTCATCCGATACCTACAAATTATGTACTTGATTACTGATGGTTCAGTACAGATAACTGAATAGAATGTCAGCAAGAGATTTAAAGACAACTTACCCAAAATTCAAAATTGAAGAGATCATGTGATGAGGACAAATGATATCTTAGACCCTAGAAAATATCATGACAGAAACATTAGAAATATGTTTCAACATCATATTGGAAAAGTATTGATTCAAAAGAAGAAAGTAGTTTTAACCTTAAAACAAGAACATTTAACCAAACAGAAAGGACAAGTGAAATCTTCGGTGACTGCAATCAAACATTATGTGCCAAGAAATATTGTAAGATACAATAATCCATAAGACATTCAAAAACAAGGCATGGGTCAATAAATAGGAACTGCAACTAGTCACACCTAAAATAATAGATATAATATGATACAAAACCATAACCTAGAACTCATTTTTATACAAATATTTCATTGAGTATGACTACATCTAGAATAAGCCATATAACAACCAAACTAATAATAAATATAGTATGGGATGTTCTAACTAATGGGATACCCCTGAAATGACTCTGAAATCTTACTAGCAAGTTAGGAATGATAGATATCCTTTCATCTTCTTGAAGTATAGTGCTGTAAAATGTGCAAAATATGAAGCTTGTGGATCATTTCTTTGTGTACTTATTTAATTACATTTATTCCTTCATTATAATTAACTGGCCAAGGTTTCCTTAGTTGCAGTAATCAGGTCTGACTTATTGATCATCATTGATTGGTACCTGGTAGTGACTTGTGTCCCTTAATCAAGTGGTCCAGTGTTCAAATCTTGGTAATACCATTTCGCATATGGAATAAACCACATTTGGGGGAAATATACACCTTGTGTACACTCACGATCCCAGACAGAGTTAGTCATCACTTCCTGCGATGAATACCATAGCCACCAAAAAATGGTCTGACTTGTCATCCATAATACTAAAATAGTTTTTTTTATTATTATCAAAGTTGTATAAATAGTGATCTTTGTCATACTCTTTAAATTATCAGCAAATAATATTCACTTTCCTCATATTTCGAGTATAAAATCTGACTGGATGTTATCCTCAAATCCTTGGTATCGCATAATATATATTGTTCAAAAACAAGAAACACAAAAAATAGTGTTTACAGGATCTAGGCAATATGTGTTGGAAATATAACAAATATCTAAAGATATTACTTTAGAATATCTAAAAGTCATTATCAAACATACTTTCCAGCATCTCTTGCATCTATTTTTTCAACATGGTCTCAAAGTAGTACCATCCTTCATGCACTGTTGTCACTATTCTGCTATTCAGTATCAATAGAACCCCAATTAGTCACCTCTTTCATTGTGTCTCCTATTTTCAGCATGACTGTCATTTTTCTACTGTGCCCTAATTTGGTTAGCCACTCTAATTCATAGTTGTAGCCAGTCAACAACTTATATGTTGACACACCCTATGCTTGCCACCTTTAATATGCAGTAGCCTCAAGCTTTATATCAAAAACCCCTTTTCAAGTTCAAAAATGTTAAGGTCTCCAACATTAGTTTGAAGCTTCCAAATGTGGTTTTGAGAAGGACTGACCTACTTTGCTTGTCATGAATTCTTTTCTCAGGCTAATGATCATCTCAGCTATCTAGCTGAACTATTTTTCTCTGCAACTTCTTCAGCATTCCCAACTTGCTCTCCCAACTATTTTTTTAGTGGATTGTAATTTTTATTTTTTTAATTTGTGGAAAATTATTTTTCTTGCAACAAACTTAAAATTTGTAACCTTCAGCTTGAGGGGAAGTATTAAAATATAAGTAAGAAATATCTTAGAATATTTTACAGTATATTAGATTATCTATTTGCGTTCATTCTTAGTTTACATTTTGATTTATTTCCTTATTAAGTTAGGATATTTATAATTATAGGAATATCTTATTAGAATATGATTTATAGGCATATCATATCATGCATATGGGAATAAAATGTCCTATAATTATTTGTATTTAACATCATCAGCTTATATAAAGTGGACATAGTCTTTTTATCTCTACCGTCTATTTTTCTCTCTTTCAACAATTTTCAAATGTTCACAAAAATTACGTTAATTAATCCATAGAGAGAGAAAGCAATCACATCGTAACATGAGAGACAGAACAATATTTACATTACCTTCTGTCCTCTGCAACTTATTATTGTAATACCTGAAATATTTTTAATTAAAAAAAGGCTCATTGAGAAGAAAATAAATACCTCATTAAGACGAAAGAATTCAATGAATAATCAATTTTTTCTAACAAAGGAAACATGGGGTTCAGAACAAAATAAAAATCATCAGAAAAAAATAGTTCTCAAATCCCTCAGCATATCTTGACCAAAACAACCCCCTGTAGAGGAAGTCCATGATCATAAAAAACTCACATACAAACCAAATAAGAGTATTCAAAAGTTAAAAGTGATACCTGTAATTAAACATGACATTTCCTTCCCTCAACCTGGACAACACAAACAGCTTGTAGTTAAAATGTGCACCAAATTTATTTAATAGAAATTAAATAATAGTGTCATTAATTCTCTTTGTTATTTTTAAAATGAGCACCCGGTATTCTTTTTTTCCTGGTAATAAAATGAGTATAAGATATTCTCTTAAACAAAGCAACAGGGGATAACAAACAATGATAGACAACAACTAAACTAATACAAAGAGCTATCTCAAAGACATGCCCACCAATGATACTCAAAAATATTGTGAAGCTGAGCACAATGAATATAAAATATTTTATCTCAAAGACACCAGAGGTCAGATAGCATTTTACTTCAGTAAGACACCAGAGGACAACATAATTGGTGCACTGTCAAAAAGCTTTAGCTTACTGCTTCCAAAACTTGTAAAACTAGGAGCAAGTAATTGCTCAAGCTCTGGGAGCACATCCAAAATTCATTAAAAACCAAAACAACAACTCGAAAAATATGTATCTCGCTGCTAAAAAATATAAACAAATGTGCATGTTTCCAAATTAAGAAAAAACATCAAAAAGCATATTGTTAATTGGCATTTAAGGCAAATTACTGAATACTGCAAGCCAGAATGAATAGGCACTTTTGCAACTATAATGATTGAATGGCTAATATATCCAAATGAGAAAATAAAATTTACCCGATCAAGTGAGACAATGATGAGGACGGTACTTCACTGCCTGCATATGAAATATAGGGAGATTTTTCTTTGGCCCCAAACTCTTCGGCAGAAATTGTGATTTGTACTTGTTTTGATGTACTCTTTAGAAACCCAAAGAACAGGTAAGACAAACAGTAGTTAAAACAAATTCTCATTTTATATCTAACTATTTTGAGGTTTGTGTGAATTTCTTGCCTAAGTAGGAAATGACTTTGAAGCAAGAACTGACCATATTCTCGAAATTAGAAGGAACTTGAATGGATACTCTTGTGTCCTCATTTTTAAAATCTGACTGCAACATAAAAGGAAGTTGTGAACTAGTAAATCAACCAAACAATGAAGAAATGATAATAGTACTTTAAATGAATTCTTAGAACAAAATTAAAGTGTTCATGCATCATAGCATAACTTTAAATAGTGCAAAAAGGAAGCAGAATCGTCACTGTTTTCTACCCAAACAGAAAATTGTGTTAATCATTATACCTTTAGAATACATGGAAGCAAATCCACAGTTGACATAATCTCTGCTCGCTGTCCCAAGCGAAAATTCGGAAAACAATCCCAGGCCATATAAAGTGATTCTAAAGACACTTTACCCCAAAGGCAGTACTCTCCAGCTGTCAACCACAGAATGAAGAAAATTGAAAAATGGATTCCACCATGCACTAAAAAATCATTTGGAAAAATTAATCCATGACTAGAGCCACAATATCTATAAAATATTTCATAAAAAGTTTATTGCATATTTGACTATTTTAGAATATCTTACACAATTTGTAGAAAATACAATAAAATCAATTATATGAGAAATTAATCCTAGGACTATTCATTATGTTTCCAAAAATTCTCCTTATTTAAAGAGGGAGCGTTCGTAGTTTTATTCTATTGGTGGGATTGTAATACTATCCCAGTACTTGGTCTAGTTATCAGTACAAGTACAAGCTGGATCAGTATTTTACATAATATTGTCAAGACAGCATATCAATCTAATTATTACTCTGTTATTTACTTTCCTCCTTTCAGAATTTACTCCTTAAATCCAATAATTCCAACATGATATCAGAACAACAAAACCATCTTCCTGTCATCAGTATGTCACCCAGTTCAAAAAAATATGTAACTCCACTACAACAATGCCTACTCTCCATAGCTATTGTTAAAATGTTCCCCGCCAGCTAGGCATATGGGCAAAATAGTCCTTATAATACATAAGCAATCCCCCAAAGAGTTAACTTTTGAGAATGATTAATATGTTTTGCTTTGTGATCTTTTTCTTTTCTTCGTATGTTCTTAAGAAATCTCCATCCTTGCTGAATTTGTTCCCTTTTTCAGGTATTATAAATGCAAGGATAAGACTGCATACAATGACCCTCCCCCATACCTCTCCATAACATGTAGCTTCCTTTGGCATTGGGGTATGTTGGGGTTACATTAGTTCACAAAAATACATAACTCCACTACAACAATGCCTTGTCTCCATAGTTCAGACCAAATCTTCACAACAATGATTATTTCATTCACCTATCTTTCTATGTTATCTTTTCAATAATGTATGATCCCTCTAATTTCTCCAGCATCTCTACATAGTTTACCTAGGTGGGTAGATGAGCCAACTTCATATGCTATTTTATTTAAGAGTGTTTGTAACAATCTTAAGCTTAGTAAAATGAAGCATAAGGAGTGTAAAATATCTATAAAATATTTCATATTATTTTTTATTGTACACTTGAATATTTATGTTTTTAGAATCTTAAGTGATCTTTAGTGGAATGAACTGTTCCATCAAATTCAAAAAGTAATCCTTGTTATTTCATATTCACAATGTTTCCTAATTTATTTCTGTATTTAATAAGTTGCTAGTAGAATAGAAACATAATTCACTCCTCATCCCTGCAAACCACAAATTCGTAGTTGAATACCAATTTGTGGTACTTTTCCAAAATTTCTATTGCATGCAATTAGCGAATGATGTGTTCCTGATGAAGATGAGGAACAAGGATCTCAAGGTCAACAAATAGGTGCTCCTATTGTTGGATGGTAATGGAACCATCACAAAACCCATTGGTACGAGCTTCATTAGAGTGACAAGCTTGTTGGATTAGAACTTGATTAGGCATGAAGCATTATTGGCTTTCGATGGGATGGGATTGTTAAGCTCTTCAAATTTTGAGAAGAGGGTGTATTCATTGTCGATTTAACTCCCTACATCTTAGTCTTTTGGATGGTATGTACCATACAAATGATAATGATTGTTAAGAGTTGACTTTTATGAAGTCTCCTAATCATTAGAAATGAAGAAATCATATTAGCACTAGTAAATTAGCATAAAGAAGTGTAAATTAGAAGTATATCAATTGACCATGAGGTGTGCTTCAGTACACTAACAGAACTCCAGGTGAGGGGCCTTTACAACAAATGTAAAGGGTTTGAACCCAATAGAAGAAGCATCAGAACCAATACCCCTTGAGGTGAATATATTTAAAAAAAACAAGAGGGGGCTCAAATAACATCGTAACAAGGTTATCAAAGCCATTTTTTTGTCTGACAGTAATTAGCAATTAAAGCATAGCTCACATTCAAAAAAAGCTAGATGACTCATATCCGAAGGCATAGAGTTTGAATTGACTCCAGATGATAAATTCGAGTTTTTCACTGCAAGTAAATAGTCATAGTGAGGAACACAGCAAAAAATATAGATATTTTCATCACAGTTGAAAAACATTCGCATATACATACCAGTGGCAGTGCTGACAAACAAGATATCAAGTGAGCAAGATCTAGCTTCGTCAGCTAACTTGTTGACTTCAGGAAGAGTAAAATTTGCTTGGACTTGTGTATTCAAATCAATTCCAGGGGAGTTTCGAAAGATGAAAATTCGACCGATTCGATACACGGCAGATTGCTTTTTTTGTTTTTGGTGAGTAAAATAAAAGGCATTATATAATTATTAGATATACAGCATTTTAACTAAGGAATCATAATGGAATCAACTTATTAGAAGCAGGATTCCTACCCTTGAAGATCCATAATCAGAAACCCGCCTTGCAAGACAGATAGACATAGGAAACACATTTTGGCTTTCCGTAATAGTTCGCATCAAGGAAACTGTCATTTGTATTCTAAATATGCAAATATCATATCTCATTAGCATATTAAAATTAATATTTGTATATATGATATATTACTAAATTATTTCCAGATAAAACAGACTGAACACAATGTCTCACATGAAATCACTAGAAATTACAGAAAGTTCAAGCTTATATGAAAGAATAAAGAAACTCCAGCGAACCAACAGAAAAGGAATTGCAAGGATGACGTAAAACTAATCCTCACAGTCTCAAACAGAACAAGATTTATCTTTTTTCTTGAAAGAAGAAATAAGAAATTCATTAAGACAAAAGGAAAAAGTTTACTCAAAACATTGTTGAGGACAGATTCTATAAATCTGCAAGAACTACTTGATTTTAAAATCCTAATCTTAATTCATTTTAGAATCATAAAAAGGCCAAAAATCTTAGTGTAAATGTAGAACTTGTTCATTCAATTGAGTCCATTCATCTTCTTCATACAAAGACCTAAGTTGCCATATTTTATTATAGTAGCAAGCAAATACACATTTAATCTTTCTCCATTCCCAAGTTTCACGTGTTATTAAATACAATCACAAGATGTTCACTTCAGCAGTCAACACACAGAGATATGACTAAAAAATTATTTCTATTTAATTTTAAACTGAACTAAGCAAGTATGAACAAATGGACAAATGATGTAAATCAGTTAAAGACAGCAAGTTGGAGAAGGAAGATTGTGTATGAAACTCTTACCTCTTCTTGTGTTTTTCCTTTATCTGGTAGTGCAAACATCTCTGAAGGAATGATGGCTGCATAGCAGAGACATTATATTAGCAATACAACATGCGACAGTAGTTTATAGGTAAAATAAAATTGAGAGAATAGAGCCAACAAGAATACAGTTTGCCCTATGCCTGAAAAATAATGACAATACTTTTACAAAGGCAGATAAGTTTAGCCAATCAGATAGAGTACATTTCTCATGGCACGTCGCTGGAGAATATTGTAAAATTCTACGGGCTTGCAATAAATTGAAAGACTCTCTTCAGCTGCAAGCTCCTCTTCCGCAGATAAATGTTCACAAGCATCATGGTGGCTTCTGCAGGGAAAAACAGATATAATTACTGGTTATGTTACAAAATTCTTTTGTAAAAAAAGTAAAAGTTAACAAAAGGTAGTATTTGTAAGAAAGACAATATACGAGGTTGCACGAGCGGCAACAGGAATGCCTGGCATTCTTCTTATTAAACAAGTCTCAGATGCATATAATATTTAACTGAAATTCTGAATCTTCAAGAACATGATATTTTCTCTTGCTTGTAAGAAACCTGTAATCGAAAATGGCACAACAAATCATCAAAACCCTAATGATTCAAATATTAAAGACATAAATGGTTAGACTTCAATCATCAAAGCCTGGACATCAAAATGTGAGAAAAAAATAACTCTTTTTTATCAAGTTGAAAACCACTGGGCCTATAAATGAAAAAATGCTCCAAATTACACATACTCCATATAACATAAAATGTAGGGTGCCTGCTTTTATGCTCATTAAGACTTGAAAGGGGCTAGATGTCCTTGCGGATGACTGAAAAGTTAATGAAATTGTTTAATCACCCACATGAAGATATCAAAATCACAAATTTTTCCCAAACTCGGGTTTCTTTTTTTGTAATATTCCACATGTGCAGGGAATGCCAACCACAAGCCAACTCCTTGTTTTCTCCAACTGTGGGAAACAGAAGCCTCAGAGGTGTCTCCCATTGTGTGAAACAAGATGGCACATCCAGTTCCATGGAATAACAAAGTACAGCACAAAAATCGATCACAAAACAAGAAAAACAAATAAAGAAAATAAAACAAAAGCATCAAAACAAGTAAAGGGTTCAAAGAACCAAAAAAAAAAACAGATAATGCCCAGAAGAAGTTTTCTGGTAAGCACAATGATAAGAAACGAAAAACACAATAATCTTGCCAGCAAGAAACCAAATGGGTAACAGAAAAAAACCTCAAAGTTCTCAGTGTGATACGAACCCAACAAATGGCAGCAATTGAATCCAAAATTGATTAGAAACTTGCTTCAAAAGTGAAGTATGAGAGTGTGATCGAACCTCAGAATTGAAGCCAGAATTGAAGACGCGAAATTGAAAATCGAATGTTCTCGAAATTATTAAAATCTAACAAAGTTGCTGTTTCTCTCTCTCTTTATCTCTCTGATTACTAAAAAGAAACACATTTTTGTGCAGAGTTTGGCGAACTTAAGTGAGGTAAGTAAGAAACTTGAAACACAAAAAATTATTACAACAACTGAAAATTCATGTAAATAATTAAAGAATTATAACCTAAAAATAATATCAAAAAATATAACTAAAAAACAAAATAATTTATTTTCAACACTCAATAACATATATAAATTAGTTTATTCTAAATAAGGAATTAATATTGTAATATTATCTAGACTTAGTTATCCTTTTAGTTTTATTAATTTTTTATCCCAATCCATTTATTTTTTTATTAATAAAATATCGAATTCATTTTTAAATTTAAAAAAAAAATTAAACCCTTTCTTTTAATATTCAATTCAGTATCTTAATTTTTAAAAATTAATACATTTTCTTATGATGAAATAAATATCATTAGTTTTACAAATTGTTATTATGGGTTTATTATAAATTATATAATATTAAAATGAAAATTATTATTATTTGTTTGTTAACAATTCTAATAAGAGTTGCAGTTTTAAAAATTAAAAAAAAAAATTATTGAACATTTTATTAGCTTGTTAACAAATAAGACCAAATTGAATAACATAAACAAATAATAATTAAGCATCTTATCTAACATCAATTGAAATGAAAGTTAGAATATGATAAGTAATTATTCAACTTAAACAAAAACTTAAGATATGAAAACTAAATAATAATTGCTTAACTTAAACGAATATGAAAAACTAATTATTTCTTTAAAAAGGATTTATAGTTTAGATTTTTTACTAACAAGTTATATTAAACATAAACTAAAAATTCACTAAACATTTTTGTCAACAATTTATGACGAATCTAATTTATTAGCGATTCAATTAGTTAGTTCAATAGTTTTGGATATGTTTTTGTATAGCTTCCACATATAGGAATGACCTACTATTTGCATACGGAATTAAATTAGTAGTTACGTATAATTTTGTATGATTTGGGGGTATTATTACAAGAAAAGTAGTCATAGTTTTTTTTTTTTTTTAAGGTGCTAGATTCCTTAAAACCATCAACCTTATACTAAACAAAGAATAATTATCATGAAACAAAGAATGAGGTTGCTCTGATACCATATTATGAAGTGGATTTTAAGTTTAACTCAATCCCATAAAACTGGCTTATGAGGTGAGATTTGCACCCACTTATATACAATGAAATGTCATAATCTCTAGTCGATGTGTGATCTCCATGATAGGTTATAAATGGATCTAATACCATATTAAGAAGTGAACTTTAAATCTAACTCAACCAGCTTATAAGGTGAAGTTTGACCAACTTATATACTAAGAAATGTCATTATTACTAGTTGATATGGAATCTCTAACATTTATAAAATAATGATATAGAGAATTATCTTGTATGGAGATTGACTAGGGATGGAGTTTTATATTCAAAATAAGTTTTTTCCTATGTTAGAAAAGTGCATTCATTGATATTTGATTTAGAGGGAACATATTCCTCTATCCTTTTTAGTATTTTTTTTTTATGGGATCTTATTCATAAAAAAAATGACTACAAATGAAAATCTTCATAAATATGGTTGCATTATTGTTTCAATGTGTAGTTTAGTAGAAGAAAATTGAACATCTTTGCGCTTATTCTTGAATTGTCAAATAGCTCAACTCTTATTTCCATGTCTCCAATGTATATCTCAATGTTGTATTGATTTATCAACCATTTCACACATGCTTTCAAAACATAGTAGGAAATTGCATGATGTTGTTCCTTTGTAGTAGTTCATATTATCTAAGATTGAGTTATATGAGAAATAGTCAATGCATTGACAAGTAGTATTTCCAAAGATAATGTTTTAAATGATATTAATGAATTTTGTTATTGAAAAATTTCAATGTGTCAATTTATCTTATACATGCTCGTAAATATTGCAAGTTTTTGGTTTTGTTAAGTACAACACAAATTATGCAACTTATGGAGATCCCAATTTGTCTACTAATGATGGAAGTTTAAAGATAAAATTAGTTCTTTGACGGATGTTTTATTACTTTCTATTTTTTTAAATATATTGAAACAATTCATGAGAAGTTGGTATTCACTATGGTTGGAAAGTGACTCAAAATTTATTCTAATTTAAAAAAAAATCACATTATCTATTAACAATTACATGATGGATGTCTAAAATGTCTACATTTAGGAGAACATGTCTAACATACCTATGTCCCACTTTTTACCTTTATTGTTATATATTTCTTAGGTCAAATTATCACATTTAGCCGTTAATGGCGCCTCTAGTGGCATTGAAACTTTTATTACTTTGATAGAACTTTCAATTTTTCTAAAAATGCATGGTTGGATCTTTAATAGACTCATAATTATAAAGTTTTAGAATAACTTGATCCAACTAAAATAGAGTTTGGTAGCAATTCCACCTTTTTTTGTCACGTTTTTTTTAGGCCGAACCTGACTTGGTATGACTTGGGACCAACCCAACCCATCCTGACCTAAAGTTGGCTCGTCTCAGCCTTACATAGCCCGACTCAATGTGACTTGACTTTGACATGGTCTCACCCTTACCTAACTTGACATGAGTCTAACCTAACCCTGTCCATATTGACTTGGGTCCAACCTGACCTCTCTTAAGCCCGACTCAAACCAACCTTGCCTGAGTTAACCTAACTCGACTTGACCTAATGTGAGTCCAACCAGACTTGAATTGGGTCTGTGTCGGTCCAACCTAACTTGACTCAAATTGGACTTAACCTAACCTAACTTAATCAAATCAAACTCGGCCTAACCTGAATCTTGGTTGCCCTGTCCTAACAAGTATCCAACTCGACTCAATTTGACATTGACTCAACCTCGCCTAACTTGATCTAAGTCCAACCCAATAATATCTTCACTAAACCTAGGTTTGGATTTGGACTTAGTAAGTAAATGTTTTTCATGTGAGTAAACATTTGTTTACGTAATTTTTTTTTTCACTCCATTTTTAAAGAAGACCTTTTACTTTAAAAAGACACATGACATTTTTTGCGGCTATTTTGACTTTGTAGGCTTCTACTTATTGGCCTTTTGGTCTTACAATCGTTTTTGGCAGTAGCTCGTGTAAGTCAAGACCAAACCCTATATACTTGACCAAATTGACAACTCTACTTGTAAGCCTAGGCAAGTTTACACTTTGGAATAGAAGCATTTCGAAAGGTTTCAAAAAGTTTTCCAGATGAAGCATTTCAAAAGGTTTTAAATTTCACATTTTGGAAATCAACATTCCAAAATATATTTTAAATCATTTCACAAACATCAGTCCATAATTAATTTTTTTATCATACAATATTTCAGAATAGTTAAAAATCAATTATGAAATGTGCATTTCAGAAGTCTAAGTATAGTTTTGCAAAATGTTTATAGAATTTTGAATCCAAAAAGCATTCAATATATTGAGAAGTGACCAGAAATACAGTCACAGCATTTCACTTTGGTGTCAGTCCCATTACTGCACCAGAAGTCACATATATTCAAGGCTTTCAACATCTGTCAACAGCAGCTAAAACTCATTTTTTAGTGCTCTTTCACACAAACTCCCATTAAGAAGTTATATAAGTCTAATATAATGCGGTTATAGCAACCATGCCACCACTTTTTGGGATTGATAACTATGAATACAATTCAGCTATGAATCTCAGAAAGTATATTTATAGAAAAATCCAAGAAAGCTAATAATCCAGAATCTTCAATATTAAACCATCCATATAGAAAAATAGACAAAGCCAAAGTTGCTAAAAGAAACAAGTTGAAGAGTAACTGCATGCACAACTACCAAAGGTGGATGCAATCAATTATGCTTAGCCAAAGTACACTGAGATAAAAGCTAATTCAAATTTGCAATGATATCCAAATCACTGTGCTTCCTTTTTGAGTTTTTTTGTCAAAAAGCCAACGATTTGAGAAATCATGAGAACGAAACTTCATATCCTGCGCAGGAAATGATGAGGCCCGGAAGATGTTTCTTTGAACCCAAACTGTTCAGCAGAAATTCTGACATGTAACTCCCTTGATGCATTCTTTAGAAATACAAAGAAAAGGAAAGAAACAAACAGCAGTCAATACATTTGATATCTGATTGTGGAGTTTAGGTGTGTGATTTTCTTGCTCAGTGGGAAATGACTTTGAAGCTGGTACTAACCATATTTTTAATATTTGGTGGAACATGAATGGTGAATTTTGCATCGTCAATTTCAAATACCGACTGCAACATGAAGGAAGATATGAACTAGTACATCTATGGAACCATGGAGAATAGATAATGGAGCTTGAAATGGATTATTTGACCAAATATATAGTGACATGCATATCATATCATATCATATACTATAAATAAATTGTATAAAAGGAAGCAGAAGACATGGATGCATACCTGCAGAAGACATGGATGCATACCCACAGTTGAGAAAAGCTCAGCACGCTTTCCCAAACGAAAAGTAGGAAAATAAGTCCAAGACTTATAAAGTGATTCTAAAGACATTTTCCCCATAAGACAGAATTCTCCCACTGTCAAGCACAAAATGTAGAACAAATTCCATCATTCACTAAAAAATCATTTGGGAAAACTAATCTATAACTACCATTCATCAGCAAAATATTTTATAATAGCTTTATTGTGTATTTGAGTATCTTAGAATTTGAAGAGAATACAATGAATAAATTAGTTAACCAATTGAGAGATTATTCCCTGTGCTATTGTGTCCTGCTTACTGATCTTTTTCCTACACATGTTCTTATCAAATCCTCCAAGGAAGCGTTCATCAATTTGTTACCTTGTGATGCTAGATTACATTTTAATACCAATTAACACAAAGTTAAGTAGTCCAACAGATATATAAACGACACCATAGTAGTTAAGGTGGGCCAATAATAATATCTATTTCTAATATCATGCTAGAATTTACCTTGAAACTGAAAAGGGAACAAAATTTGAATATAGGATCCAATACTATGTTAGATTCTATCTTAAATCCACATGACATTAAGTGAAGTTGCCCAACAATTATATAAACTTCACCCCAATAATTGATGTATGTAATGTGGAAATTTTCAACAAATCATAGCTTCTCTCACCGCCAACAATCATCCCAATGATGAGTTAAGTTGGTTGTGACTCACCAACATTAAATTTATTCTAGGTTTATTGAGTTTCCAAGTTTATTTGCCGTTTGAAGCATATTTGGATAAGTTTTAGTTCTTGTTGAGTATAATCATTTGGCAGGAAATTGCCAACTAGCACTTCAAAACAATGATCATATTATCTTTATTTTATGTTTGAATATTTAAGAATTTAGGATATCTTATCTGATTTGTATAATATATTGTGGACTAAAGTGTTCATAAAATTGGGGAAGCAATCCTAGGAGGTACTTCCTACCTAATCATTGTGTTTCATAATTTAATACCTTGTTCAAGGTGTCAGGAGCATAGATAAATAATTTGCTACTCACCCTTGCAAACCACAAATTAGTGTTGGCATACCAATTCATGGTACTTTTGTGATTTGGTTTTCACAAATTCCCTATGAAATTGTAGACAAACCTAGTACACGCTTTGATGGTTTGAAATGTAAAAACCATGTCAATACTAGTGTTGGAGATTTCACATCGACTAGATATGAAAATATTTCATTATATATAAGTGGGTGCAAACCTCATCCCATGAGCCAGTTTTATGGGGTTGAGTTAGGCTTAAAGTCCACTTTGTAATATGGTATCAGAACCATTTAAAGCCTATCCTAGCGAGTGCTTGTTGGGCCTATCGGGCCGTTATCGGACCACTCATAATATGTTGTCCTATGCACGAGTTGTCACTCTCGGCGTGAAGGGGTGTGTTAGAGATCTCACATCGACTAGATATGAAAATATTCCATTATATATGTGAGTGCAAACCTCACTCCATAAGCCGGTTTTATGGGATTGAGCTAGGCTTAAAGTCCACTTTGTAATAACTAGTAAGTAACCTCTCAAAATATGAAGCAAGATTCACTTTGATGGTTTGAAATGTAGAAATCTTGTCAATACTAGTAACCTCTCAAAATACAAAACTAGTTTCACTATGTCACTATTGGTATCACAGCAAAACTTCATCAGGTTGCATGTTATGTACCAGAGAATATTGTCAATACTAGTGTTAGTGAAACCATAGCAGTACTTTACCTAATTATTAGTATATAAAATATGACCATGGTGTAGGCTCAAAAAAATTAGCAATTAAAGCACATCTCACATTCAGGAAAAGGCAGATGATTCAGATCCAGAGGCGACGAGTTTGAATTCACTCCTTGTGAGAAATATGAGTCTTCAACTGCATGTAAATAGTCATAATAAGGAACTTGGCAAAATTGTGGATACTTCCATCACAATTCAATCACATTAGCACAGACATATACCAGTGGGTGTGCTGACAAACAAGACATCAATTTTGCCAGATTTAGCTTCCTTTGCTAACTTATTGATTTCTGGGAGTTTAAACTCTGCTTTGACTTCAATACTCATATCAACTTCAGAGGACCTTCGGAAGATGAAAATCCGACCGAGTTGATAAACAATACGATCCTTTTTTGTTTTTGGAAAGTTAAAAAAAGGTATTATCATACAGTTTTACACTAAGAAGTAAGAAACTGGTTAGCATAAGGAAAAGCAATTGAATGAGATTTTAAGAAGCAATATTCCTACCATTGGAGCTCCACTCTTAGAAATCTGCCTACCAAGACAGATATACATAGGAAAGATATTTGTCCTATTAGTGATGTTCCTCATTACGGTAACTGTCATTTGTATTCTACATATGCAAATAAAAACATCTCATTAGCATATACCAAAATCAATATTTATATTTAGTAAATTATATTCAGATAAAACAGAATGAAAAACAATGTCTCATTACTGTAAATTAAAGCATATCTGAAAGAGTAAAAGCAAACACCATAATAGAGCAACAAAAAGGAATTGCAAGGTTTGAACAAAAATAAGAAACATAATTTATCTTCATCATCTCAAACAGAACAAGATTTTTCCTTCTCTTTAAACAATAAATAAGAAATCCATCAAGACAAAAGGAACATGATTACTACATATGCTCTTAAAACCATTTAGATACACTTAATGGAACAATTTGATTTAATACTCCTGATCCTAATTCATTTTGGAATCGCATAAAATCTAAAGAACAAAGTGTAAGTTTTGAAACTTGATCTTTCAACTAAGTACACCTCTTCTTCGTATCAGAAACTTGAGTTGCCTCTAAATTTGTCATAATGGCAAGAAAACACATTTTTTTGGTTTCTCCACTCTCAAGTTTCATATGTGATAGTAAATATATGTCTATCTGAACCACAAAATATTCATTTCAACAGTCAACGCACAGAAACTTGACTAAAAAAATATTCTAATTAATTTAAAATTGAACATAGCATATATAAACTCATGGACATAGGGCATGTAACTGATGTAAATCTGTTAAAAGAGAGCAAGTTGGAGAACGAAATCTATATATGATAACTTTTACCTCTTCCTCTGCTTCTCCAGTATCTTGTAGCGCAAGCATCTCCGAAGGAATATTGGCTGCATAACAAAGACCAATTCTGTTAGTAATACAACATGCCATAAATAATAGTTTATCAGCAGCCCAATATCTTCATACATATTCTAGATCAAATGACAGAAACAACTCACACATATTCTAAATCAAATGATAGAAACAACGACAGAATATTATGACAATGGCAGATAATTTTAGCAAATAAGATAGAGTACATTTCCCATCATAGTACGTCACTGAATAATGTTGCAGAGTTCTACAGGCCTGCAATTAATAGAAAGACTCTTGTTGGCTGTGAGCTCCTCTTCTAGATGGCTTCTGCAGGGAAAAACATATATAATCACTGGTTATGTCACGAATGCTTATGTCAAACGTAAAATGTGAGCCTAGTCAGAAAGGAAAGATAGGAAGTTGCACCAGGAATGCTTATTCATACTTATTATTAGAGAAGTCTCGTATTCATATGAGATTTATCTGAAACTCTGAATCTTTAAAAATGTGATATTTTCTCTATTGACAAATGCAATTGATAATGATGCAAAAGTTTATAAAAACCTCAATTATTCAAATTTTGAAGACATGGTACTCATAAATGGATTAGACTCTGTAACTATGCCAAAGCCTGAGTGTCAACAGGTGGAAAAAAAAACACTCATAGCTTGTATAAAGTTGAAAACCACTGAGATTGCTGATTTAACTAGTTATATCACAGCAAGTGAGATATACCAAGTGATGATAGCATAAAGGCAGTGATTGGAGTAAAAAGCATCATATAAAATTGTATAGGTGCATGCTTCTATACTCATTAATCTTTGAAATTGTTTTAAGCATACACAAGAAGATATCAAAGTATCAAAGTAACTCACATAAGCAGAAAATGTCAATCACAAGTCAAGGCCTAGTTTTCTCCCATTGTGGGAAACAAAACAAAACATCAATGGTTTCTCCAATTGTGGGAAACAAGACTGGTATATCTAGGTGAATGGAATAACAAAGTATCATACAAGCATCAATCACAAAGAAAGAATTAGAAAATAAAAAACATAAAAGGGATCAAAGCAGACAAAACCAACCAAATAGAGAATACCCTGAACAGAAAAATACAATCTTGACAGAAAAAAAGTAAATGGACAGGAGAAGAAAAAAACTGCAAGGTTCTCACTTTGAATGAACTAAAAGGGGTGAAAGAGATGGAGAAGAGAAGTAGGAGTGAATGTAAAAGAGAAGAGTGAGAGGGAAAGAATATAGAACCAAAGAAGAATGGTTCAAAAGTGAAGTGTGTGGAGTTTGTGATCATTCATTGATGTACTATAGTACCTCAGAATTGAACTCAAAATGAAACAGAGATTGAAAAACCAATGTTGCTGTCTCTCCCTCTTTGTGTCTTTCTTTCTCTTTGGTTAATATAAAACCAGAGTTGAAGTGAAAGTGTGAAATGCAAGCAAGTGAGGTAAGAAAGAAACGCAAAGTCAGGGAAACGCTTTTGACAATTAAATAAAATTTACAAAAATCATCAATGCAATAAATATAACATTAATAAGTTTATTAATTTAGAGTTTAATAATTACTTTAACTAACATTAATATACAATGAAATTTATCACATATAATAAATATATTAATATAAATTTTAATAGTTACTTGAATTAATATTAATATACGTCAGATGTAATAAATATATTAGTTTTAAATAATAAATATATTAGTTTAAATCTTAATAGTTACTTGATTTAACATTAATATACAATTATCTTGGTCCTTTGTTTATGTATTATTATAAGACACTGTCAAAGTTAACGTTATTAGTTTTAAAATAAATATAGTATATATTAAAACATAAATTAAAATATTTTTTAAATTTTGAGTATAAAAATACTCAAGAGAATTTGAAAAATTACTTAAGTTTTTTTAACAATTCTGTATAAGTGTACTCTTAACATAAAATTATATAATAAAAAATTAGTTACTTCAATTTATAATAATGTTATATTCTTTTTAATCTGAATTACACACAAAAAATTAATAAACAACCTAATAAATACTAAAAACAATATGATAATTTATATAAAATTTTAATATATAATTGAAAAATATTAATAATAAGTAAAACAAAATTATTAAAGATAAAATCATTAAATAAAAATCAAATTTAAAGACAAAAAATAATTAATCACTATATTGACTAAATTAAATAATATTTTAGAAACTACAAAATTATTTGTATCTATATTAATTTCTATGTAAGAATCCAGAAAATAACCTTAGAGTAGTAGTGATATATTTTAAATGATACCTGAATATTTTATTATTAAAATGAAAAGATCATATAAATACAAATTTCAATTGAGGTCTTGTTTTAAAATAACCACCATCTCTAGAAGTTTCATTTTCTTTTCCTCTGCCCTCTATCTAACCTCCTCGCTCATCAGTTTCAATTTTTCTCTTCTCTTTCAGTCAAATTTTGAACTTGTAGGTCTGTCTCGATTTATTTTTATGCATGTCACTCTTTTGGCTATAGGATTAGTCTTTGCTAGCTCAAAGTCCTAGTGATATAGTTAGATTTGTTATCAGGACTTTGTGGTGCAAGTTAAACTACTCTTAAAGCTTTTGGTAGGTTTGAAGCTATTAGTGAGCACCTACTCAAACTCAAGTAAGGGAAACGAGTTTAAATTTTCAATAGAACCTAATATCCTTCTTAATATATTGCATGATTCCTAAGATGCATTCCAATGATCTTAATGATGAGAGTTTACGAATTATTTTACTATGTTCACTACAAAGATAATGTTAAGACGAATCACTGTGAGGTAATTTAACTTATCAATTATCAACTGCCTTTTTGTATTTCTTAAGATTTGAATAAAAATTTTCATGATCATATATAAGTTTGAGACATGCATACTCACAAATTCACTCCCTCCCTTCCCCTCTCTTCCCCTCCCCTCCTCACAAATCTCCTCTCCAATGCAAACACAACATTAAAAGGTGTTTCTGTGAGTTAAGGGAGGAAGGAGTATATAAATTGTCATTGACTTCGATTATGTTAGATGTATCGAACCATCCTTATTGGTATTTGTGATAATTAAGGGTTGTAGTCATCGATTGAATTTTGAAAATTTCAATACAAATTCAAATATTTGGATAAAATTTTAAATCTAAAAATAATTTGGATTTTTATCAATCTAAATATTTGGATTGGATTTTAAATCCAAATTCATATTTAAAAAAAAATTAACATAATAATATGAAAGGAAAAGTTATATATTATATAAATATTAAGGAAATATAATAAAATTATAATTTAATAAAAAATAAATCATTAATAATAATAATAATTTATATTAAAAATAAAATTAAACAACACTAATTAATATTCATTTTTTATTAAATTGTTTTTATTTTAGTATTTTTAAGTATTAGATTTCAACAAATGCTTTCGTATAATATCCACAAACACCAAAAAACTTGGCCTAAACAAATGATAAGATTATTGCATGTGGCAACAATTGTTTCGTGAAAGAGGCACATGGTGGGTCAAGTCATGTTCAAATCATGACATTTGGATTGTTATGCGTTTAAGTAGAAAAAGTTACACCTTGAATTTTAGTTATAACTTTGATATAATGGTAGGTGTTTGATCAAACAAATATATGCATTCTTCAGTATTACATAGTGCATCTCAAAACTTATAAATGTTTATATTGTATTTATATTGTATTTATGCGGAAAAAAAAATGTTCTTTCATTTAATCACTAAGAGTATCTCTTAAAAACTTCATCATCAAAGACCTCTCAAATAGTGTATTAAAGCTTACATACACCAACAACTCCTCTCGAAAGATTGCTTGACACCTCCACATAGACTTACATGCATGACTTGGTAGTAGATTCACATTAGCTGAAATGGACATGTATACACATATTATATAATATATCCATTGTACATCAAGAATTTCCACTAGTATGGAATTTCGATTACCAAAGATACAAAATACATATATAAAGACAAATTAAAACAAAAACTCTTTTGGATTAGTTCTGGCATATAGAAGTATCCTCGTTAGAATCATCTGTTAAGATATTTGTTCTCATGCAAACACCACAATCATTGGGTCTAACAAACAATGAAAGAGTAAGCTAATTATTCAAAAATAATAACTTACTAATGGTAGTCATTTACACATTCATATATAATCACATTATTCTCATCAACATTAATCAAATCATCCATACCATGTATAATGAAATCAAGGTATCTTTTCGAAAGGTAAGGTTGCTATTTCCAAACTCATAAATTAACACCTGTGGGTAACATTGTAGTCGACTACTATATTGGTATCTCCAACTATGACAACACTTTGAATACCCTACCCACATGGTGTAACTATTGACGTCTCTACCCGTCCTAGCATACTTCCCTGTAGCCGTAGGAAAAGCCTCAAACAATCTCTAAACCATAAACCTTATTCTACTTGAATGGTACTAGTGGAACCTATAATCTCACTAAATCTGCAATAGCATAGCCACCACACTCATGCTCTGTTTGCATCCGAGTGAACACTGTTCATTTGGATTGAAATGCACGAATTTCTTTTGTTTGTTTCCATTCAATTGCACAAAATAGAGGGCGGTGATTTGCGGGAGAGAGATGAAAGCTATCTTCTCTGCCAAGCGAAGAAAGGCAAGAAAACCTTAAGAAAAATACATCACACCATTACAAAAGTCTAAATTACCTATAATTTTTAAAATTTAAAAATAGAAATAGTATATATAATTTTTTTTAAATAATAACAGTAAATAAAATAATAATAAAAATAAATAAATATAAATTAATACTTAATAATAATTAAAATAAAATTATTAAATAATAATATTAACAATAATAAAAATTAATTTTAATTTTGATTTGATTTTATGAAAATAATTTTTATATGTATTTATAAAATTTTAATTAACTAAAA
>Ga0123342_1001362_pt1 | contig 41031 bp, 22 predicted proteins | sample Turbeawhitnodule_FD_89960 | JGI IMG/M metagenome (GOLD analysis project Ga0123342, IMG submission 89960) | Root nodule microbial communities of legume samples collected from Mexico - Turtle bean Mexico white nodule | ecosystem: Host-associated > Plants > Roots > Nodule | place: Mexico: Nepantla...
AGACATAGGGATGCCAAAGTGGGATGGGTCGTGCGGGGCAGATTGCTTATTTCAACCCACTGGCCCGCTTAGGCCCGCCCCGCATAACCCGCAGCCCGTACGGGATAAGTGTGGGGCGAGTTGGCCCGCATAACTTTAAAATGTATAATTTTTTTCTACACCTCATATTTTATTCATGTAGCCTCATATTTTACATTTTGAAAATTTTAATAACATTTTACTACGCATGTTTGATGAAAATAATATTATGAGACCATTTACTTAATGCATCTAAATAAATAAAAAATTCAATTTTTTATTTATTTATTTATTTAATAAATATTTATTTCTTTCAATTCAATTAAATTTGTGTTTGTTTCTTTTCTTTAGTTTACCCTTTCTTCAAAGATAGTAAAGAACGGGTAACTTAAATCAAAGAAAAGAAAAAAATTACAAATTTGATTATTGAATTAATGTTTTATGTTCAGTTTGTGCAAAAACAAATTTCGTCTAAGAAGTAGACATTCAATAGATAGCAGCCACATAGAGTAGCCAAACTGTATAATTCATAAATTCTAAAAAAAGTAACATGACCATACAAGAACAATGCAAGATAGAGAGACACACCAGCTTTCCAAACGACCAGAACCCTGGAAATTTTGTTGATGGTGAGGTGGAGGCGGAGGATAGCCGACGGGGTAGGGCGGTGGAGGATAGCCTTGCTGTGGATATGGTTCCTTTCCGTAGCCCTCCGGCGGAAAACCTAAGGATGATGAATTAGAATGAGAATGTGAAAGAAAGTGAGAATGAATAAAAAAGGAAGGGATTAGAAGGAACCTGTGGAACTCCGAACCGTGGCAATGAGAAGATTGAATGAAGTGAGAAAATAAGAAATCGCGCGGAGATATACGTCAAATTATATACTTAATCTTACCTCTCTATATTTAAACTTAATTTTATATCTCAAAATGATAACAAAATTATTTTAAAATTCAAAACTTTTTAAATTTAAAAACTTAAATTCAAAAAATTTTAAAATTCAAAAGAATCTAAAATTCAAAAGATTTTAAAATTAACAAAAATTTTAAATTCAAAAATTCAAAAAATTTTAAATTTTTTTTTAATTCAAAACTAAACATTGCAAAATGATACTTGTTGAGAAGTACTGTACAATTAAATTTTTTCTCTCGTTCATTTTCACTTTTATCCCATCAAACACTTTTTGGTTTTCTATTTTCATATTCATAATTCAAAATATGAGAAGTATTGGACAATATTATTATTATTGTGCTGATACAAATAACTCCACAAAGTACACAAAGACATCAATTTAATTAAACTTATAACAAAACTATTATAAAAATAATAATAGGATTTTGTTCATTGAATAAAAAATTGAAAGGGAGACGTGTTAGTTGTTATTCTATGAGTGGGAAGGAGTGAGAAAATGGATCGGGAGAGAAAAGAACAAACAAGTGAAACACTTATGTTTTGAGATTTGATTGAAATGATTAAGAATAAGGGATCCTTGTGATGGAGGATATGAAGAGGAAGTGGTTAACGGGTTGTGATAAAGAATAAGAATGATTTGACTAAGTATTTCATTATTATTATAACTATTTTTTTTATGTACACAAATTTGTTACTATTTTATTCTTCTATCAATATTTCATTTTATTGTTTTTCTTTTAGTTTTTTTGTCATTTTATAATTTCGTAAATTTAAAACTTAAAAAAAAGTTAATATTAAATTTGAAACAAAAGAAAAAAGTTTGAGAGTATGTACTACATTTATTATTTGAAAAAAAAAATGAGTTAAATTGAATTTTGAATTGAAATGTGATAATTCTTTTAAAATATAGTAGGAGTTTAAGTAAAACTCCATAAATATCACATCAATGCAATTTATTTTTTTATAAAATTGATAAATTTAAAATTTAATTTTATTAATACTGATGGTTAAATTACATGATTTTTTTTATGTAAACTAATATTTAAAATAAAATAAAATATTATTATTTGTATATTTATATTAAAAATATAAATTTATAATTTATTTTAATAAATACGAATATATTATATATATAATATTATTTTTTATAACTGATTTTAAGAATGATATTACAGTTTTGTTTTGAAAACGGCTTTTAGGATGATTAAGTATCCTGCCCTATGAGGCTTAGACACGCCTCTTAAATGGTGTATTTGTGTCGGAGACACGTATCGGACACTAACACTCGTAGGACATGTATTAGTAAAGTGTTTATGTGTTAGATTTTTGAAAATTCTAGCACAGTTCTAATAAGGAGAAATACATTAATTTTCTAAAAACTCAAACTAAACTTATTGTATAAATTTTTATCATGATTACAAAAATAAAGAACAAATCCTTTTGAACTAAGAGAAACATCTTCATACTCCAAAAAGAAATATGAAACATATTTATATACATAAATATAAATCTTTATTGTCAATATATATAATTCATAATTATATAATATATAAATTTGTGTCCTCATGCCTTGCATTTTAGAGATTATATGTATCTCCTAGTGTCACATAGATCTTGCTAAACAAAATTAGATAAATATATATATATATAAATTATTTAGCTTTTATGTTTCTCTCTATATATAAATTATTTAGCTTTATACTTTTTATTTATTTCACATTGTAATTCAATTTTTATTTTTCTTATGAAAATCAAATAAATTATTATACTTAGCAATCACGATAGTTATTTTTCTTTTAATTTTGATAAGAATACGTAAATAAAATAAAAAATTTGTATATGTAGATAAAGTTTAATTATTAATATTAATTTTATTAAAATAATAATACTAATAATTAATAATATTATCAATATTAATTATTGTTTTTTTAGAATTTATGTATATAGAAATATAGGTGAAACACATTCTCAATATTAATCTTTATTTGATCTTCCATTTAGAGAAAAAAAATTATTCTAAAATCAGGATATTGCAAATTATTATTTTCTTCTTCAAATACCAATCTTTATTTGATCTTCTATTTAAAGAAGAATTTATTAAAAAATCTAAAACTACCACTAATTAGTACAAATACTTTTTTAATTTTTTTCTTTCACTTTCTCTTGATATATGTTATTGGACTGATCCACACAATCTTTACTTTACGTCCATTTATCATAGGTTTGACCGTCAGATTAATTTTTGTTTTTCTTGTAATATCACTAGTTCTATTGATTTTTTTTTTAAGAAATTCATAGTTTTATATTTTTTTATCTCTACTTAATTATATTTTAAATAAATTTTAGTTTATAATTGGTTTACTTTTATTTAGGAATTCGTATTTTTATTCTAAACAACCTTTTCACATACAATTTGTTTTCTCAAGTTGAAAAAACTTGGTATGTCACATATAATGTTTATGAGATGAATTTTTTTTTCATTTCTTGAAGTTAAGAAACTCATTAATAAATCATCATAAAAAACTATTTATTATCAACTTACAATTCTATAGTTTAAGATGTGGTTTATCTATCTATTATATTTGATTTGTTGTTACAAATATGACAGAAAATGATAAAATTGTATGGTGGTCTGCGTTCTCCGTCACAGAATGAGAGAGTTTCTTTTAGGAAGAATTTTTATCACTAAAAATATTATTTTAACGAGAAAATTACTAATATAAGTTATTGAAAATTGACTTAGACAAATATTTTTCTCAATTTTAAAAATTATATTTACGAAATCTGTAAAATAAAGGTTTTATTGATAGGAAATTTATGTTATATATATTTTTAGTTTTAATTACTAAAAATGTTTCAAATTAACTAATTTCATAATTTTTAATGTTTTTATCATCTAAAAATAAAGAATTAAAAAAATCATTTAAGGGTGTTTGAATCTCATTTAAAAAAATAAAATACACAAGACTACCTCGATTCTGCAAAATAACACTGAAACACACAAATGCATTGCATTCTTATATAATACTGTCAAAAGAGATCATAATCGCAAGCAAAACGGTTTAGTACGAGCATACATTAAATAATAATTAAAATTAGAAATAAAAAATAATTAATCACTAAATAAATAATATTTAAAATAATTTATATTGTTAATAAAAAATTATGAAATAATTTAAAAATTGATATATAAATTAGCTATTAAGATTTTAACTAATAATATTTTATATTTTAAATTGGTCTCGATTAGTCTTTTAGAGAATAATTTATGATCTAGAATATTAGTAGCTAAAAATCTTGATAGTTAATGGTTAGATATCAATTTAAAAACTATTTTATAAATTTTTATTAATAATAGAAATTAGATGTGTTTTGTATAATAGTTGAGACGTCCCTAATGTTCAATTTAATTTATTTATTTATTGTTGATAAAAAAAACTACCATAGATATTAATAATTCGTTTAATCTCTAAAATTGTTTCTAATTTAATCAAATAGTAACTAAATATTTTGGTCTCTAAAATTAATTGTAATTTCATGATTTTTTTTTAGTGATGACAGAAAAAATATATCAAAATTTATCTCTTTCATCATATCCCAATTATAATTTATACTACTAAAAAATTATTAAATAAAAATTAATTAAAGACAGACAAACAATTAGTTACTATATTAACTAAGCTAGATGCTATTTTAAAAATTAAAAAACTATTAATTTTTAAAATAATTTTTATTAATTAAAATATTATAAGTTGTATTTTAAATTGGTATAAGATTAGCTACTAATATTTTAACTATTAACTATTTTATATTCTAAATTAGTAATTAGTAATTAATGATTAAAAATTTGATAACTTTTATGCAGATTAAGTTACAAACAAATAACGCTTTTGGACCGTCATCATCATAAATTAGGAGAGTTATAACTTATCATTTAATAATAAACATTACAAGTTTTAATAAAAATATGATTTCAGTTCAGTTTAAGATTATTTACATATAAAAAAGAACAATAATTTTTTTTTTTTTTTACTGAATTAGTCTCATTTTAATATAAACACATATAGTGTTACAAATGGACCTCAACAAATTTGAATTTCCTTTCAAAAACTAAACATTAATTGATTTATTGTAAAACTGACAGTTTCTCATTTATTTATTGTAAGACATCATTTATTAATTAACAGCACTTACTTCAATTAAATAACAAGGAAGCATCACCTCATTTACTAATTAAGACCACTTACTTTAATTAAATGAGAAGGAAGCATCACTTGAGATATATAGAGAAAGGTGGACCTCAACTTTAAACATTAAATAAAATATTAAATAAAATTTAATTTTAGAGATCAAAATAGTTAGTTAGTATTTGACTAAATTAGAAATTATCTTATAAATTAAAAATTTATTAGTATTTAAATTAATTTTTATTATCAACAAAAAATTATAAAATAATTTTTAAATTGATATTTCTAATCATTAGCTATCAAGATTTTAATTACTAAGTAATCTATATTCTAAACTAATATCTATTATTAATATTTTAGAGACTAATTTAGAATTTAAAATATCATTAGTTAAAATCTTGATAGCTGATATCAATTTAAAAATTATTTATTAATATACAATAAAAAAAATATTTTAGATAACAACAATTTTATAGTATCTAAATGATATGACTAGTTATTTAAATTGGTTTTAAGGATACTCTTAGACGTTGAATTATGTATTTATTGTATAAAGGTTGATCCATTCTTGAATTGATTCACATTTATATATTTATTATTGCTGATTCACATTTATATATTTGTTATTGCTGATAAAAAAAATTGATTGTTATTTAATGATTTATTTATTTTTTCAGTGAAAAGTGTTTCCTCCTCACCTATAAAATCCTACCACTGGTTTCAGTTTTCACTCACAGTCTTCACTGACATTCACATTCTGAATTGGTGTTGTATTCTGCAAAACCATGGCTCAGGGAAGAGGCTTCAGTGCAATGATTCTGTTCTGCTGTGTGTTGGTGCTTCTCTCTGAGATGGCTGATGCAACAAGCTTTGTGGTTGGGGATAACAATGGCTGGAGCTTCAACACAAACAATTGGCCAAATGGAAAGAAATTTAAGGCTGGCGATGTACTAGGTTTGTCATATCCTCCTCATTTTGCTCTTCCTTTTCTATATATCAATCAATCACTTTCTCAGAAATGAATGAATGTATAAGGTAAATATTGTTTTCTGTTGTTGTGTTTATGGTGTCTTGCAGGATTGGTTTGATGATATGTAACAGTTATAATAGAGTTTAAGTATAATTGTAGGTTAGATGTTTGACAGATTGGTTTTGTTTATATAAGAGTTGAGATATTTTTAAAATATATGTATAAGGATTGAAACACCTCTGAAATGATGATTCGTATTGTTTGTGTTCAGTATTCAACTACGATCCTTCCCATCACGATGTGACAGTAGTAGATGTGAATGGATACAATTCATGCAATCCATCAAAAGCATCAAAGTCATTTCATTCAGGGCATGATCAGGTCACACTTGCGCAAGGAACAACCTACTTCATCTGCTCTTTTCCTGGTCACTGCCAGCAAGGGATGAAAATTGCAATTAATGCTGCATGATTATTTCATTACCACCTTTTTTACCACCTTTTTTTCATTCTGTGTCTTATATACACCTTCAATCAGCATTGTAACATCCATTTTGGATCAAAATGGGTTGGTGCATGTGTATTTGTTAAGACGACTTTGGTCACAATAAAAACATAACTATCCTACCTTTCTTTCTTTTTCTTTTATTAAGTTAACTTAGACCTTCTTAATAATATTAATATTTACTAAAAAGTATCTTCATAATCAATTTTTCTATTTTATTGTGGGGTTCAACCAGTGACTTCTATCGACCTGTATTAATTAATACTTAATATGACTAATTCAACCATCACTACAAATATTAAATATGTAATAACAACAAAAATTGTGTTTACTAAATAAAAATACTTTAGTTTTTAAAACATTAATGTTTAGGTTTTTAGTAAAAGGGAAAAAGAAAAGAAATTAATATAATTTTTTTCATTTCTTTTATATATATATATATATATATATATATATATATTAGTTATTCGTTGGTTTATTTATATTTAAGTTCATATTAAACTGATATGTAAATATAAAATAATAAATTTAATCATGCATTTATAATTATTTATTTATTTTATATAGAGATCATGTTTCAATAAAAAATATTTTTATTTTTTATCGGCAAAGAAATAATAAAATTAATAAAGATATTTTAGGATATTCCAATTTTTATACAAGCGTATTTCTAATTATTAAAAAAATAATTTTTAGATCATAAGATAATTTAAGTTGGGTGATGATAATATTTTTTTATATTATTCATATACATAATAACTAAATCATTCAACTTTTTCTTATAAAAATTCCTTCAATTTTTAAATTCCAATTCTTAATTTTTATAATTTTTTTAAGTTTTATATATTATTTTTAGATAAAATTAAACATGAATGTCATTTCATTAAAAAGAATGTGAAAAAAAATTAAATGTTTGTTTTAAAATTAGATCATTGACGCTAGATTTCAAAAGCAAGGTGATGGTAAAATAAAAAAATCAAAGTTAGCACACCTCTCCCTAAATTAAAAATGATTTAATGTCTTAATTTGAATGAACAAAAATTTCATTTTAGTACAGAGTAATGAATTTTAATGAAGATTATTTGAGTTTTTAATAATGAAATTTAATCAACATGTATTTACTCATTCTACTTATTCATAAGAGAGTATTTTTAACAATTCAAATCTTATAAGACATCATCGTTGAAATGTACAATTAAAATACGCTGATGATACGAAAAGAAATGTAAAATTTAAATAAACCCCTAGTTGTAAGAATAAAAAAATATAAAATTTAAATAAAACTCTAGTTGCAAGAAGAAAAAATATACTCCTTTAATAACATCCAAATAAAACATATAAAAATGTGAGTCGAACATTATATTAAATATTTTTTAATAAAAAAACAATAAATAAATTAGAAATACTAAATATGTCAACCCATTTATATACTAGGTTAAATTATTTTTTCACATAGAAATTCTGGGACATAGCTGAAAGGAAAATGATACTTTAATAACTCTAGGAGTTATATAAATTTTTTATGTGATGAATTTAAAAATAAATATATATAATACAAAATAAATTTAAAGTTAGAAGGAGTATAAAATTGGGATCAACCTGTGTTTAATTATTTATTTTATTTCTTTTTCTATATTTTTCCTGTGATCAAGCGTGCATATATGATTGTATCACTGTTTTAAGCATGCCAATTTTTGTGCTGCTCTAAGAGAATCTACAAAAGATTTATTCGATTTTTCAATATACCAACCAGAAATGACTTAAATAAAATTTTAATTTAATAGTATGCTTTTATACATAAATAATGCAAGGATTGAAAAATAGTTATCAGAACTTTCTTAACCAAGAATAGCATCTGAAGTTATGCTGTAAAACTCATTAATATGTATAAGATAATAGGTTTTAACTAAAATGTGAATATTGTTTAAAAAATGGTTAAATTATGCTCTTAGGGTGCAACAATCATCTATATATATATAGTGGCATTACATATGATTATATAGGAGCTATCCGGCACAAAACATAAATACCGATACGTGATACGGTATGATTATAGACATGAAGATATATATCATTTTTAAATATAAGATACGGAAATACGGATATATATTATATATTCATAAATTGATAATAAAAATTTATATGTACAATTTTTCAATTTTTTTTTAACAAAAGGATATTCTTTTTGAAAAAAATTTGTTTTTATTTTTATAGTTGTAATAAAAGTTTATATAATAAATTTGAATTTTAAAAAAAATTATGTTAAAAACATACTAAATTATTAAAAATCTAATAAATAATTTTTGAATTGAATATTTCTTCAATATCCTACTAATAATCATAAAGTATCCATATCCAATATATATATTAAACACGCACACACCATTTAATACACATGTCCTAAATTATAAATCTTAAAGAACTGTGTGTTTACCTAAACATTTCTGTAGGAGTCATTAGGAATCCAATGCTGGAAGCAGAGCCCTTTCAAGCCAATAGACTTGAAACAAGTGGAGGCAGATGCAATGATCCATATTCCTTTAAAGTTTGAAAAGCTATGCAAAAGGGTACAGCTTGCCATCATAACAAGCCAAGACAAAAGTTTTTACCTATAACAAGTAAGAAAAAAGTAGAACAACTAGTACATATTCCTCTTTTCATGTTGGAGTTTCATGGTTGACTTCCACACCAGCCAAATCACATAATCAAGGGAAAACTGGAGCATGATCAATATAATTTTAGTTGGTACAAGTTTCTCCGATATTTTCACTTTCAAGTTTCACCCCAAATCACTAGCTCATTCTATTTGAATGAAAAACGAAAATTAATTAAATATTACCTTAAAATCATGATCTCCAACCAGCGAAAAGAAAAATATTCCCTCTTCAATCAAGTGCTTTCATCATAGAAAGGACTAAGGAGGGATGAGCATTGTGTTTCTGATTAATATGAAGCTGTAAGAGATGTTAAAAGAGAATAGGCATTTAGATATTCAAATGTTAGGAAACAGTTTTGGGACTGTGGCATTCTGATCATTGATAACTCTGGTAATATGCAACTTATTCATAACTCAAACTGAATCCTATATTATATTGCGGTTACTATAATCAACTTATGTAATATAAGGCCTACCAACTGAATATTTAAGTTCCTATATTATACTGATTAGTTCTAGTAACTGGTATAATATAAGATCACATATGACAGTGGTTACTTAACCGGTGTTATATGTAATTCACATTTTACAACACTCACATCTACATCGATAACAAGATCGGTATAAAATGTCTCTTAGAATCGATGTAAAATGTCATTTCTGTATTAGTGTTGATCTAGAAGAAAATGCTACAATGTATCATATAAACTACATTACATGGTTGAACCCTCAAAAAAAGTTTCTCAGAGACAGATACACAGAGCCCGTTTGGCATTCTGACCACCTCCAAACTGCATGCTTTGTGACACAATGGAGGTGGACAGAATGCCAAAATGTCTATGGAACAAGAGCTCTGAGAAACCCAAGAGAGCAAAGGAAAAGCACAAGGAAATGGAGATTCTGGCTTAAGTTTTAGTGAAGAAGGGAATACAGGTTGTTGCAATAAAGAGAAATGAGGAAGAAACAACAAAGTTTTCCATAATTGTAATTTGAATTGAAGATGGGGTTTTTATAGAAAGAAAGTGCACCAGCGTGCATGGAGTTGTACGATCTGATGGTATGGTGGGAGCTTATGTTGCAATAAAGATAAAAGACTTTTTTAATTGAACCTTGGTTTTGTCTTCACAAGTTTACTACTAAAATGTGGTTATGTTTGTGTAAGACAGCAATGTTTTGCATTGAAAATTGAGGTGCTTTGTAGGGATAATATGATTGATATGTGCTTTTCTGAGTTGCTGCAAAAGGAGGATGCAAAATGGGCTGTCCATGTCTCCCACATTACTTTGTCAATTCAATCTTTTTGTTTCAATACAATTAGTTCTAAAACTCTTTTTCTGCATCAATGCAGTAGAAGTTACTATATATGTACACATGCAGCATCATTTATAATTATTAAAGAGCATCATTCAAAAAACATTTATGCTACATTGATACAGCCCCTGCATCTATTCCTGCACAACATTACCAATACAGCTGCTTTTCCTTGGCTCCCTCATCCATCCCTTGTCTTCACTTCTCAACATTCTCAACATTCTTCTGATAGGTGCAATGATACTCTGGTTTGTATGTATTTTATTAAGTGACTTTGTACTCCAAGGTTCTTTGTTGGATTAAGTTGGATTTGAAGGGTTTGTGAGTAAGGATAAGTTGGATTTGAAGTGTTTGTGAGTAAGGAAAAGACTCATCATTTAGTTGGGTTGCTTGACTTGTCGTTAGTTTTGTTGGGTTTTAGCAAACTGTAAGGGAAAATATTATATCTGTTCTGTCTTATTTTGTATAAAGATTGAATCATTTCATATTTTTTCATTTATTTTTACAAGAAGTTGATTACTCAATCGTGAACTGCATTGCTCCATTCAGCTAGCCACCTTGAGCCAAGACTTCTGTTGATTGGTGGCTCAAAGCTTCGAACTGCAGTTCCCTGCACATTACGCCTAGTCGATTGAACTTTTGGACTATTTCAAAGTTCAGTAAGACCTAATTTCAACTTGGCATCAATGTGGACTTTACTGATATGAAAATTACACTTGTAGAAACTTCAGAAATACTTTTTGTCAATTGAGTATGATTTTTTATGAATTTTCGTAATAATTTAGAAATCATTTCATTAGTTGATTATGACCTTTGGGTTTATAGTATTTTATTATTTGATTCGGAATTTGAAATTTAGATATTTTGAGTTGTAATTACATCCAAATTGTATTGAGTATCTTGTTAACTGCACCCCACTACTATCAGACAAAGACTGGAATACCCTACCATTGAGCTGCTGCACCATCACTGCCGCAGAAAAAGAAGAGAGGGAGAATGTTGCAGAGGAAGAAGGGAGAGAGAAAGTGTTGTGAAAAAAAAAATGGTTTCTGAATGTTTGTTCCTAAAAATTTATTCCATTCGGAACAACATTTTTAGAATAAAATTTTCAGAATATATTTTGGACTGATGTTTTCCTTACCACTTATCTTTAAAGGAAAACATCACATTCATGAAACTAATACCAAAACTTTCTCTTGGACAGAAGAACTAGCTATAAATTCTATTTATAATTCACTATAATTTTCAAATTACATTAACCTTGTGACTGGTAAATTTAAATATATTACCTCTTCTTTTTCTTTCTTTCCTTGCTTTGATTCTAATGCAATATACAATAAATATGAATAAACGAGATTATTACTCTCATTCTGTACTTCTCTCCCCATGAATTTTTCCTAATTTGATGCTCCATTACAAGGAAGCATAGTTAGTTGATCCAATGGTCGATGCATCTTCAACCCACAGAGTGAACTATCATTATGTAGTTCGTATGTAGGACCGTCATCGATCTAGTTCGCAGTGGCTGCACTGCTGTTCCCAAACGCAGGACTATCATCTTGAACTATTGCTTCAACTGGGTTTTCCTTTGCCCAGACAGCAGCATCTAGATAGCCAAGCTCAAAGAGTCGGTCAAGAACTGCATCTTCTGCTGGTTCAAGTGCCCAATTGAAAAGCTGCAATGATTTCATTCAGAATATTCATCTCTACTTACCCTTACGAAAATTATTATGTTAATTCACAGAATAGGGTTACCTGCCGTGGACTACATGCATTTTCTGGATTGCAATCTGGACTAATTCCTATACCTTCCAGTCCCAATCGACTTGCAGGGAAAGCACAAACACGAACCTGTGAAAATGGTAGATACTTTTTTAGGTTGAAACAACGTGAAAATAAATAACATGATAAATCATAGATCTGTTTAGTCACATCTGAATTGAAATACAACAATTAAAGTGCATAAAAATAAATATTTTCAATAATTTCATCCACATAAACCTGCCAAGGTTCCCTATAGTTCACCTATTTCTAGAACACTTTTTGACTTTTCATCTATTCGTAGATGATCAGAGGAAGTCGGAATCATTTTCCATAGGCATCATGTTATTTAAATCCAAAAAATTGTTAAAGAAATTGAGGTTGGATACCGGTTGACCAAGTCTCAGAATTTCTTTTATTTTATTCCGAGTCAGCGAGTCTAGTAGTTGTTTTGTTACACTAAGTCATAAAGTCGGCGCTCTGAATCGGTTCCTATTTTCATGCAATTGGTTTTTGTTAGTAGAATAATGGTTATCTACTGTTTTTGTTGTATTACATACATATAGGTTATGGATTAATAAAGAAAATGCACTTCCAGAATTTTCTTTATACTTCTGTAATTTCATCATCTATTTTTTCAATAGTGGTATGAGTTTAGGTTCTCAGTTTAAAGTGTAAACAAGGGAGATTGAAAATAAATACCAGCAGGTTAAGTTTGGACATACACTGGGAAGTGAGACAGAGAGTCTGTCAATTTTTCATTCCGATTCCTATTCTAGAGCAGCAATAGACGATGGTCACCGACACCCTTGTTCAATCATCCATTTCCTACTTTGATGGACACTATGACCACTGGGGTATGTTGATGGAGAACCTATTGAAGTACAAGGAGTATTGGCAGGTTGTTTTGAAGAAATTGAGGAACCAGCAACTGGCATAGCAGTGACAGGCTTAAAAAAAAACGAAGTAAAAGGACTGTGCTTGAAGGATTTGAAGGATTTAAAGGCAAAAAATTATCTTTTCCAAGCCATTGATTGTTCAAAAACCATCCTTTGCACACTCACGTCCAAACATTTGGGATTCCATAAAAAAATAGAGGTTCTACAATAGCAAGGAGGCAGCAGCTTCAAACTCTTCAGGTTGAGTTTGAAACCCTTTGAATGAAGTTTGAAGAATCAATTTCAAATTACTTCTCTCGCATGATGACTATTTTAAGCAAGATGTGCACTTTTGGAGACGAAGCTGAACAAACTACGATTGTAGAAAAGATATTTCACTCTTTAGTACCAAAGTTCAACTTTGTTGTATGTGCCATAGAAGAATCAAAATACATTGATGAACTCTTAATGAATTTCAAAGTTCGCCATCTGTTCATGAGAACAAGTTTAAACAACCAGAAATCGAGGAACAAGTGTTGAAAGCTTCTACCAATACTCATTTCAACAATTTTAGAGGAAAGGGTAGAGGTAGAGGAGGTGGGGATCAACAAGTCAGAGACTCTAGCAAGAATTTCAAAGGCAACAATGATCAATTTCAAGGCAAAGAAAAAGGAAAAGAGCATATGACAAATCTCAGGTAGAATCATGCCCCCGTGTAGACGGGACATCATTCAATTTAATAAAAAAAGTTAATACAAAGTACAGAACAAAGAAAGAAAGAACACATTTTATAAACCCCTCAGCACTTAAATAAAGGTTTCAACAAATAATAAATCACCTCAATCAATAATCCAATTAGTAAATAATGAAAATACCGTTTGTGCAGCAGATGTTGGTGGCATAAACAAAGTCAAACCCCCATCAATGCATAATCGATTCCGAAACACTGTTGCTGGCCTTGGAGCAAGATATCTGGTGAGTGTAAGTAAGTTCTAAATTAACTTAATAATTTATAACAAGTAAAAAATCACATGCAACTAAGGAAAAATAGTACTATAACAAATCACCCAGGGATAAAGGAAGAGGTAAAAACTGCATTGATTAGATCTTCCTTGGAATCAAACTGATCTACCAGCAAACCCCTGGGTCTCCAAAGAAGCTGTGTCACAGCAACTGCAACAGAAGGTGAAACGTAAGTCACAGCAAGACCTCAAAATTCTTCACCACTATAAAGAGAACTTTTGCAACATTTTTTGGCCCAAAAGTTCAAAAGATAAAATAAATCGTAATTTTCATTTTTTTAATAATGTAATAAACTGAGGCTACGAATGTAATTTAAAAATCTGATAGACGAGTATAATTGCTGTGGACAACTACAGACTATATATTTTTATAGTTTAACCTGTGTTATTTCCACTCATCCTAGAAAAATAGCAAAAAGGATTTGCAGTTTTGTTCTTGGCACAAGACAGTTTCATGACAAAACTAACAGTTGCTGAACATCCAGAATTACCTCGGACTCTCCCATTAGATCTTATATGAACATCATGAGGCAAAAACTTGTCAAGAATATCACGCAGAACAGCCTGTGCAGAGAAAAATTGAACCAAAATGGTGAGATTTTAACTTTAAAAAGGAAATGATAGTTACATATTCACAGGTCACTGCACATCTCGCAGGTTGTTATTCCAATTTCAGAAACTAACATTTCAATTAAATAAAAAGTCTCATTAATAGAAATGTCCCAAAAACAGATATATTTGGTAAAAATGCCAAATCAGCCTTCCTTTACCATTTTCTAACAGATACTTCATAAATCAAAAGTTCCAATTGTATCTGAAGAAAGTGGCATAGCTCTAAAGGCAAGAAAAATTGGGGTTATAACGTAGTACGGGCCTAATCAAATCCTAACTATCAGGTTTTCTTTTGGTCTCCAAATTCACAAACGTCTCATTTCATTTTCCACTTATTTGTCTCAGTGGTTCTTGTTGGAGATCTAACATAAAATCATGCATGTTGTATTTTTCTAATTGCTTAAGCTTTTGGCATAGTTGGTTCATGTCATGGTATCATGTGCATTGTCCATGCTTCTAGCCCAAGCCCCAAAAGACTCTTTCAGGGAGATTGTGTTAGAAATGTAATATAAAAGCATTCATGTACCTTCCATCAAATCAAACAACTCGAACTTTTGCAATAATTGATTAATGACAGTTCTAATTCTTAACACGGTCAACTGAAACAATAACAATTCAGTCTTCATCCAAAATGAGACTACATATGTCTATATAATAGCTAACAACTGATTAACAAGTTCTTGTCTAACACACTTGTAGTTACAGACAGAATTGTCAAACATTCAAAGGCATGATGAGTACCAAGTTTCTGTGTAGCAATCTATAACTGGAACATTATCTGATAAACATGATCTGTATTCAGGACTACTTTGAGGGATGATTCTAAGAGAATTTATATTTAATTTTATACAAAAAGAAATACTATTAGAGGGAGATAAGGGAAGGTACGATAAAATAAAATCCCCCTAAGCATAAAAAAGAAAGTAGATGGTAAAAAAATGCATGAAAGCTGTTCAATATTGTTACAATTAAGAAAAAGGCAACCCTCTTAAACAGTGATTAGATCCTGAAAACATTAGAATGGTCATATACAGTCCCACACAATGCTATCCAATAATAATTTCATGTGAAACAAAAATACCCTTAAATCTCCAACCAAGTGCACCAAAGACGTGCATAGATTGCACATTGTTACATGTGTTTTTCTCTTTTTGGCAAACCTGGATAGCAGAAATTGTTCCGAAGCACACCTACTGCTCACCAAGCACCTCGAAAAAATAATTTCATATAAAGGTGGCTGCCTTACATTACAGCACAGGAACACTTCGGTTGTTTGAAAACTAGAGAGGCACATAATGACATATCAAGAGAAAGATCAGTATGAGGCTTACAAACTGCAAAAGATCATTCATACAAATCCTATTAAGTACTGCCGTCCAGACAAAGGACTTGTGCTTAGAGGGAGGTGTGGATTTCCAAATTAGCTCGTGAAGATGGAATATCTAAAATTCTGATACTATTAGTGCAAGCGAGCAACCAAATAAAAGAAAAGAAACACACTAAAAGAGTGATATAGTTCACATACAGCAGAAGAAATTCTAACCCGCAAAAATTCCTTATATTTAACCATCAGTAACAGAGCAAGAACATAAAGTAGTTTGAGAATCGAGGCACAGTTACCCCCAAGCGAAATGCAGTCCCTCGATTCCGACAATCTTCAGCCAATAATTTAGTAGCAGTCAAGGCATCTTCCATACTAGCTCCAGAAGCAATCACAGCACACACTATTGCTCCAGCAGAGGAACCAGCTAACGGCGTCGTTTCCTGCACTAGCATCACAAAACTCTCTCATTATACATACATGACACATCAATCCAACATAGCATAATGTAATTTATATTAAGCCCATGGGTAACCTTTATGTAACCATTTTGAATGAGAAATTGAGCAACACCGAGATGGTACGGGAAGAGAAGTCCAGCAGCAGAGAAGCTGAAGCCAGGGGTGGTGACCACTCGCCTGAACCTCTTCCGCTCCGCCTCAACGTCTTTCGTTCTCTGCTCCCAAACCACGTCCGGATCAATCTCGTCCTCCACCACCGCCCCGATTCTGTCCTCCTCCGCGTACACTTTCCCCGAAGAATTCACGAACATCGCAACCGAACCCGAATCGCCGACAAGGCTGCTTCCCTTGTTGCGGCTCTTGATCAGCCGCGACGCCAGCCCCAGGAAGAGTTCGCCCGTGGCCACGGCAAACGATTTCTTGGCCGTGATGTGGTCTTCAACCCCTCCCTGAGGCTGAGGTGGAGAGGAATTGGAGGCGAAGGTGAGGAATTGGGTGCGTCGACGGAGAAGAGTGAAATTAGGGTTGAGATTTGCATGGAGAAGACGGTGAGCATCGGAGGAACAGATGCTGGGACCCATCCCTTACCACGCAGAGTCGCAACACACACTCTCCCTCTTCCTTCTCTTCTGTTTCTACGGTTGCTTTCGCAGTAGTTATGGTCGGTGTGCGAGAGTCTCGTGTTTAACATTTTTGTGTTTATAATAATTATTGAAATAAAAATTATTATTAAATTACAAAAAATAAGTGTAAAAATAAATATAAATAACTTTTACAACTTTATTGTAAGTTATTTTTATTTATTTTATAAGTAGTTATTTTAACTGAAAAAATTATTAAATTTAAAACAATAGTCATGTCAAATAGTGAAAATTTGCATACATTAAAAAATCTTAATATTATAAATTATCTTCATTATTATTATTATTTATAACATTAATGAAAAAATTGTGTATACAAATTTTTATTATTGTATTCTTTGAGTAATCATGTTTAATTAAAATAAATTATTTATGTTAAAAAAAAATTATTTGTAAAAGAACTAGCTCAAAAGTTATAACAATTATTTATATTTTTTATAGCTTAATAGTATATTTTATTTAATAGTTATATATATTATTATATAAAAAAATATTGTTTGCTAATATTAGTATCATTTTTTAATTAAATAATTTTATCTTCTAATAAAGAAAAAGTTATTTATTTATTTATTTAATAAATAAATAAATAAAAATGTTTAAAATAATTAAATAATGTATTTTTATAATTATTTTATACATTTTTAATTAATTATTAATAAAAAAAATATTTTAATATAATAAAAATATAAATACAAATAGTTATTATTATTATTTCCACTGTCAATATACCTCTGCCTCACATTTTCGTCCTTAATCAATTCGAATTAGGACCCACTTCATCTTTAATGGGCTGATCTCACTGTACTACAAGCCCAACACCTCAACCCATCACTAAAAAATTAGGCGGTTTGTGCTTTTTGCACCCAATAAATTTCAACATCTAAATTGTAATTGATTTTAACTTGTATTCAATTCATGCAATGTGTTTAAAATGAGTAAATCTAACACTAAGTTTATAGGTTTAATATAGTTGTGAATTTTTTAAATGACATGTATTTTATCATAATGATAAAATTATATGAAATTGATGTCATATATTTGGAATAATGTGTGAATTGTTGTTTAATTGTATAGTAAGTATGAAAAATCTATATTGTAACAAAGATCTTCTAATTTCAATGATAATCTGAGTCACATAAGCTAAGACATCAGATAGTAAAGAACTGATGAAGAAGTTCATACATAATGTGATCCAATGTAGACACATTGTATTGGTTAGTTGAACTTATCCTGATTATTTCTTATATTTATTTGGATATGCAAGTCCGAAACTAATATGTTATTTCTGAACTTCGTCATCTAGAAACTTATCTGAATAACATAAATGACCTTTTAAATATCAAAATCCGTAAACAAACATAAATGAGTTCCGGATCTTATCCTCAACACCATTTACAACACACCATTTTGGATATGGAAATTTGGAACTCATAACTCACTTATGAATATGGTCATCCGGAAGCTTAAATGAAGTACAAAAATGACCTTTTAGATATCGAAATCCGGAATATATAACAACCACCTCCGGATTTCTGCATCCGTAAGCAAAAATGAAGTCAGGGGCAATGTTTGGTTTTAAATTTTGTGTTGGATGCATATCTCAAATCATATGTTGCAGCGAGAAATTGCCTTACATAAGGTGGATTGCTTGATTCATGTAAATGTTTAAAATTTTAACTGAAACTATACATGCTGCAATAGAAAGAAAGCACAGTGGAAATTGTAGAGATACAATGAGTTGAATTTTAGCTCAGGGGTAGCATTAATTCATGTCAAAAAGGGAAAATTGAAGCCACCACTACCGATCTTGAAGAATCCACGTCAAAGAGGGATTCTATAAGATGGATCCACCATTTTCAGGATGAACAAGTTACCTCTATTACCTCTTGATATTCTGTGAAGATCAGGCATAAGAAACAAAATCAGACTTAATATTGCAGATGCATGAACCTTTGCTATTTTGATGTTGTGGTTTGATACTGTGGTTGATAAACCAACTATTTTATCTTATAACATTAGTTTAAAACTACCATTAATATTGAATTCCACAAAGAAAATGAAATGCAAGAATGTGAGTCAGAAACATCAAATTCCATATACTAGAGTCACTGACTTACCTTAAATCTTCATCCAAATAAGTAATTTCCAATTGACCGCGACCACTCCCAGGTGATTTAATAGGTATCTGTTAATACCATAATAGACTCATTTGTCAGTAAAAAAACTTGGTACATAATAAAGAAGAATAATAAAGAAACATTATCATGATATGAATGTCTAAGGGAGCTCGAACATCTGATGGAGATCCCAAATGGATTAGTGATAAAAACATTTCATAGTATATAAGTAGGTACAAATCTGATTGTTGGTCTTATCAAGTCACCTGCTATCAGTCGTGATTGGATCAACCATAAATATATAGTGTCGCGCACGAGTTGAGGGACCTCAGCGTGAGAAGACTAGAAATAACGACATTTCATAGTATGTAAATAGATGCAAATTTCACCTTATAAATTAAATTTGAGTTAGACTTAAAGTTCATTACTTAAAAACATCAACTAGGAATTCATGACATGTAAAGATGCACAGAAGTTAAAGCCAAGAAATTATGTTAAAATTTTGCTGGAGTTTTCTGCCTGAAAGATCACTCTTAGCTTAAGTTACCCAATTACTGGCTGGGAAACAACTAATTCAAGGCTTCATCTATACCTTTGTCTGAGACTCAAATTTTAAACTTAAATGCAGTTCACATGAGTAAGGAATTGGAGCTGAATATGGACTAGTTTTCAACAGTTTATTAGTTCTTAAGATGTTTTCTTAATAATGACAGAGAGACCAAACATGAAAAGTGATTTCAAGCACTGCATCACCTACCAGATTAGCTATCTTGAAGAAGTCAAACTTGACAGCCACCTTTCTTGAGTTAAGAGGCACTAAATTGGCAGTGGCCTGCAGCAACAATGGCAACATGCAGATTCCAAAGCATTGTAAATTTAATGGCGTTAAGTATACAAAATTGCTGGTAAGACATAACCAATTGTTTAGCTTTTATTACTTATGCTGTAAGCACCAGGGGTTTGTTCATCAAAGGCTCCGTAAATGGTTTATGTGCTAAGATAACAATCCAACAAGCCATGCTAATGATATTCAACATAAAAAGCTTAAGTGAAAATGGAACTTCCATTTGCAATATAGTGGTTAAAACTCATGTGAATTTATATAATTCATAATTACATAATATTTAGAACTTTATATCTATTATCTACATTTTAGAGATTATATATATTTTAGTGTTTGTGCTACATAAACTAACACAAAATTCACAAACATTATCTGTGTTTTCAATCCATATAAACAGATACTTAAAATAATGCTTAGAACTTAGAACTGTGGTACCTGGTTGTAGAACGGCCAAGTTTCAATATTTTGAGCTCTCAAGGTATCCACGTTAATTGCCTGATAGATCTTTCCATTGGGTCGCAAGAATTTCGGTCTCTGAGATAGTTATACTACAATTAATTCTCACTTCAGTAAAGTTAACAAACATAGACTATTGAAGCCCTTCATAGTTCAGACCACACATAGTGTTTTCCGAATTCACATGTTCGATTTCAACAAAAATAACAGTAAAAAAAAAGTGATCTTGATTCAATTTGGGAAATGCAGCTAATTTCAGAACAAAGAAGTGTAAAAGTGTGAAAGGAATCTGAAACCTGTGTTTGCAGAATTGATTGAGATGTTGTATACAAGAGCTCCCATTTCCCATTGAGAAAATTGGATTTGAGAGGCTCCTTGACAAGATTCACAGCCTCAATTTTACGAGCAATCTAGATAAATAAGACCCACTTAGAATCACAACTCACAAGGAAACCAAAAGAGACAGTGAAAACAAAACATAAGACACTAAAATGATGCAACATGTAAATATAACAGGTGACATGATAAATCCAACAAACAATAGTTAAGATAGATTCAAAATGGCTCTGATAACATATTAAGAAGTGGACTTTAAGTTTAATTTACCCTCATAAAATCAGTTTATAAGGTAATCACTTATACACTATGAAATGTGAGAATTGTTCGGTTTTCGCATGAACCTGGTCCACACGTTGTTGTGCCTCAGGAGTAGCCTCGGCACCTCTGTCAAGAGGTGCAATTGTTTCATAGAGCTCCAGCTTGAGGCTGTCAACATCTCTACCTTTAGTTAGAAAACCTGGGAAAAATGAAACCATGTTCCTCCACTTCCCAGAATCAGGTTCTTGTGATTTGAGGTGGTTGGTGTTCAATTTTGGTCGTGAGGGTGATGAAAAAAATGGATTTTGCTTTGAAGGGTAGGAATCAATTATGCATTTGAATGGCAGAGTGGCAGTGGGATTGGAAAGAGCCATTGAAAGATGGGTTATGCTAATGCACACTGCCAACCATTATAATTGGTTGTAAAGTGAACATGTAGCTGTTGGAAACAAAATGTAACTGTAATAACTATAATATATATGTGTTACTGAACAAGTTTTATGCAGAAAATATGAAAACGGTTTCTACTTCAGCGTGTAAAATCTTCACTGCACCTCAACAAAATATTTATTTCAACATGGAAGGAACATTCATAATTAAGTTAATAGAACTTTTAATTAACGAAACTTTTTTAAAAGTTATTTTTTTTTTTACGGATTATTATTACTTAATTTTTCAGTTTAACTTGAGATATCAAGTTATATTATAATATTTAAAATAAAAAAATTATAAAAAAATAAAAATTTGTAAGAATTAATGAAAGACACATGTGGAACTGAAATGGCCCAAATGAGTGGCTGACATCTCTAGGGGAATCTAATCCACAGAAACTGATGGACCGCGTCTGGTCAATTCAGGCTTATTTTTTCTCCACTTCATCAAATTTCTTTTCGCACCCCTTCAATTTAAAAAAAAAAAATTGTTTTATCCCATTTTTTAAATGACTTCTAAATTATCATTTTCAGAATTTTTTTATGTAACATACTTTATAGAATTCATGAAATGTATTAACATTTTTCAAGAACATAATTTTCGGGAAAAAAATCATAACAGAATTTTCGACAAACATTTTTCAGACATTTTTTTAAATAAATAATATGTTTTGGAATGTATTTTCCAGAATATATTTTTCATAATATTTTTTTTTTCAGAATGAGAGAAAACAGATAGAACATTTGGTGATTTCACACCCTCAAATCAATGGCCAAAAAAATCATTCAACCCACATTTCTTGGTTCAACGTTTTCGATATAATAGAGCACAACTCACTTGTTCAAAGATTTTTCGATAAAAAAAATTGCTTTAAACTATTAAGAAGGAAACAAAATTTGTGTAACCCCAACCAATTAGTATTTTTATTTTTATAAATAAGCTATTAAATATTACAATATAATTAAATTTATAAGTAAAAAAATTAAACACGTTTTGTTGTTTTTATTTTATCTGAATTTATTTTTTATTGGTGAAAAATTAAAAAAAAATAAGAAAAAAGTGTAATGAATGATTGGCATGTTGCTTAATGAATGAATGATTGAATTTATATAAATAATTACTTATAAAAGAATATAGATTTTACAATTTATTAGAAAATAATTAAATTGGAGATATCTATTTAGGAAAAACAGTAAAGTTTAGAGTTCAATGGTTTTATTTATAAATGAAATAAACTTTAAGAATCGATTAAAACAAAACTAAATTTTAAAATATCTGTTTATTTCTTAAAAAATATAAATCAATTTATAAAAAGAGGTAAAATTTAAGGATGTCTATTTTTCCTTTCCAATAATTAATATACATATTTCTTTCATTGAAAGTCATACCAAATTTACACGGACTTATAATTATTTACCTTTTTTGTTATTTAATGTTTGATAAATAGATAAAAAAAATTGATAAATATTTTGAACTTGTGGAAAAATTCCAAGCTTTCAATGGCAATTTTTGTTAAAAATAATGTGGAAGTACTTTTTTGTTTCGATTAATTATTAAATTGTCAAATGATTTTGGAAAAATATTTGCACAATTAGAAATATTCCATATTTAGAAACTTAAAAAGAATTTTGTTTTTAATTGGATATAAAAGCAATAAATACGTTGGTATAGTGTTTAAATAAAAGGGTAAAAGTTGACTTTTGTGTGTGAACTGAAATTCAAATACACCTTCTTCTTCTTTATTTCTTACTTTTTCTTTTTAAATTCAAATTCACCTTCAACTAAAAAAAATCATTAAATAAAAAAAATTAGATAATATTTTAAAGATTAAAAAATTATCGATATCTAAAGTGGTTTTTACAATTAATAAAAAATTATAATATAATTTTTAATTTGATATCTAAATTAGTTAGCAGGATTTTAATTACTAATATTTAAGATTTTAAATTAGTCTTTTATAGACTAATTTATAATCTAAAATATTAGTAGCTAAAATTTTGGCAGATACCCATTTAAAAACCACTTTATAAACTTTTATTAATAATAGAAACTACTTTAGATATCAATAATTTTTTCAGTCTCTAACTTTGTATAATAATAACTAATTATTTTAGTCTCGAAAATCAGTTGCAATTTGATTGAATGAATAAGTTTATGGAGATGTTGTGAGAAATGTTGATAAGTTATTTGTATTATATATTAGACATTAATGAAAATGATTGGGTATGTTAAATAGAATTAGGGTTTATAGAAAATGATTGGGTATGTTAAATAGAATTAGGGTTTATAGAAAATGGTTGGAAATATTTGGGAATAGGAAAAGAGGAGGTGGAGTTAGTAGGTAGTTAGGAGAAGACAAGCATATGTGAACAATCCAACCACCAAGAAAGTTGCTACGTATTGTCTATCAAATTCTTGGTTGGTTCGATGCTTCTTCTTTTTTTTCTTTTCTCATCAACTCTTGCACCAAACTAACCCTCTCTTCAAACAAAACAAACCCACACGCTTCCAACTTCTACCACATTAATTCAACTAATATATTTAACATAAATCTTTTTCTTTTTTTTACTTATTTTAATTATTTTTGTGATAGACACATATTAGCAAAAATAATTATATAATGCAATATTTCATCCAATACAATGATGAACATGTGAATCATCACATTTTATCAATTTCCATTTACTAAACAATCAAGTGTTAACAACTATTTCATGTTCAACATCACTCATGTCCACACTTGACATTACTTTTGGAAGACTTGTGCATTTATTTGAACTCAAATATTTGCACTTGTCGTATTATCTTGTTGTGATATCTCTCTACACACAGTTGTTTGTACATATAAATATTTGAATCAAATCACATCATATGATAGGGTTAATCCATATTATGTGTCAGAACAATTATTTTTCAAATTATAGACTCACTCATATGAACTTCCTTCGACTTTCACCACCTGATAATCTTCATTTATATGATCTCAATATACCAGTAGAGTCAGAATATCTCATTCTAGACAAATATTTAATCAATGCACATCCTAATAATCTCAACACAGTATTTTATTTTATGAAAATACTATGTCTCAATCACATTCCACATGATTCATAGCTAATCTCACTCGTCAACATATCATTCAATCACACCGGAATTTATTCTTTTAAAATAGTTAGGAAATATCAACATTAATCACATAACATTAAAATTTCACAAATCAATTGAATATTCAAGTAATATTTGCTTTACATTTGATAAATATTAAATTTACTTGTTTTAAACACTTAAGTTGCATTAATGTAATCAAATATATGGCTTAGAAAGTTGTGATCATTTACAAATTACAAAATGATAATTTTTCATGAGATTTAGTTGAATTTCATGGCATATAAAAGAAACAAAAATAAAGTAGCTGAGCGAAAATGACAATCATTATAAAAATGGCTCAAGCTTAGGGTGTTTATGTTAAGCATAGGATGTTGGCGCTGAGCGTAGGGTATTGGTGTTAAGCGCAAGGTGTTGGCACAAAATATATTTGAGGTAGAAAACACCCAAAAAACTACATGTTCATATGCTTTAGCATAGGAAAATGACAATAGGCGGATTTGAAGCCGAGAACACAAAAAAGATTGCATCTCAATACATTTGAGCGCAACAAAATAACACTAAGTGAATTTGAGACAAATAAGTATATCTCATTTAAAATCACTTGACAATTAAAAGCACACATACTTAACTTTGAAATACAATCAATTAGTTTAAATTGTCAATCATTTATCCACTTGTTTAAACGTCAAACCATTTTCATAAAATAACATCTATTTCAATAAATAAAATAAACATTACAAGAAAAAACTAGAACTTGTAACTACGTCACTTTCACATTCAGATTTTGGTTTATAGTTTTATTATCAAATAATAGAGGATGGAGATTTACAAAAGGCTCAAACTCCTAAGGAAAACACCACAAAGTTTTGATCAATTATCTAAACACCACAGAATTTTGATCAATTATCTAAACATATAATTAAGATTTTAAACTAACAGAGACTAATCTTGAAAACACATACACTACATGTAAAACACACGTACTCAAGTGAATCGACTCATATGAGAAAAAAAACTTACATTAAACAAAATTATGATAAGACAATTTTTTTTCTATTTATAGTAAAGAAAAATAGTCTTCGATTGTGAATCTAGAAAATGATGAAATTATAAATCTAAAAAAAATAGATTTTTTTTTCTAGAAATGATGGTTATTAAAAGAAAACTTGAATATTTGATTTTTAAAAATATATGAAATTAATAAAATATTCAAATATAATTATAGTTATATCACTTTTATTATAAAATAATATTTTAATCTTTACAATAATAATAATAATTTATTATTATTTATTTATTTATTGGTAACATGGTTTATCTAACACAATTGTTGGTATATGCGTTCCGTTGTTTCCTACCTAATTTACGGTTGTTGTTCTCTCCCTTTCGTCTTAAAATCCATTTTCTTTATTTTCTCTTCCTAGCTATTTTTTTTCTTTTTAAATGTTTGTAGTTTTAATTTGGTAAATAAATAAGTTGTTGTCACTTTTGTATTTTCAACAAGTGAAAATAAAGTATCTCTTGAGAAATAAAATTATTCATAGTGCTATTGCAAAATATTTATATTTGTTCTTATTAAAAAAAATCAACTTTAATATTTTAAAATAATTATTATGAAATGGACTTTAAACCTAACTCAACCCCATAAAACTGGCTCATGAAGTTGAAGTTTGCACCCACCTATATACAATAAAAGGCTTTAATCTATAGTCGAGATCTCCAACAACCACAAGCTTTTTGGAATATATATTTATGTAAGAATTTTTTTAATTTTTTTATAATTATATATATTCTACTTAAACATCTTTGTTAGGTGTATTTATAACAGTTGTTAACAAAATATTTGGGTTCAAATCTCATTTAAAAAAACGAACCAATAATTTGCTAATTATCCAAATAAATTAATCAAAGCGACTTATTTTTTTAAATAGAATATTTTTATTTTAAAAATTATTTTTTATCTATAAAAATGAGTCGAACTTAAATACTATAAAATGTATAATGATTCACTGTTAAACAACCTAAATTATGCCCTAGTTTTATTGATGTATTTTTTTACATCAATAAAACCTTTATTTTATTTTCTTTCCTAAAACCATAATTCTGATATTGATAGCATTTCACCCAAATAAAATAGCTATTATTTAATGAAATAACAGAGTAAATAAAAAACAAAATTTGACCATCTAGAATTATATTGGGACAGATATTTCACATGTTTCATTATAAATTATACAAATTAAAATATTTTTCATCATATTTTCAACAAACAATTTGACGTAAAAATATCTATATAACAGTGTAAAATAATTTTATATTGACATGATCAACCTTTCATATATATAAGAAATTATTAATTTTATAATAATTTCCTAAAAGCCATATTAATAATTACATGTCATTGACAATGAAATTATTTATAAAATAATTATTTGAAGAGTTATATCACAGCTCACACGCAATTATATTCGTATAAATTACAACAAATGTTCATCATTCAATATCTTCCCATTATATCATATTTTACCTATATAGATAAAAATCAACGGTAATGTGTACCTTTCAAACTATACTATAATATGAATTATTTAACCATTTTGTTATGCTTATTTGTTTGTTATCACATCAAGAAACTCAAAAATAGAAATATATATTAAAATACTACATTATCTAGCATAATTAATGGTTAAAGGAAAATTGAAGAGAACAAGAGAAAAAAAATAAGATAGTTATCTACAAAGGTGATGAATATACCTACAATAATAAACACATTGATTACACAAAAAAACAAAATAACTAGCTCAAACAAGAAGTAACAAATTACAATAATGATCAACAACAAATTACATGTAAAAATTATGTTTCAACTTTTATATATATATATATATATAATTCTTACAATATAAAAAAAAATTAAATAAAAATTAATTTTAGAAATCAAAATAATTAGTCACTATATTAACTAAATTATATATTATTTTAGAAACTAAAAAATTGTTAAATTTCTATTATTAATAAAAAATTATAAAATTATTTTTAAATTAGTATCTAAAATTTTTTTGAATTTGTTATAAATATAAAAATTTGTATACAAAACAATACTCAAGTTCGATAATATTATTAGGGCCATTTACCGGGTGTTATCCCTTTTAAAATTCAAAATTCTATCACAATTTTATTTTTAAAATACATATTTGTGAATTATAAGAGAAAGATATATATAAACTTTCATTAACATCAATTTATAAAATAAAAAAAATTGAAACTATCGAAAGCATTTAATATTTTTATCATTAGGATTGTCTTAATGATATGTTTGTTTGTATTATTGTTCTAAAACTGGATTAAGAAAAAGGTTATTAATGGACAACAAAACAAGTGTCACCAAAATCTATCTCTTTGAATTAACGAAGTCCTCATTACTTTAAGAAAAGAAAAATGCACCAACCATATCCTTATGGAATGTGAGTTATGGCACACTTTTTTGGTTATCTTTTTGGTTTCTAATTGCAAGATTCTAGATTATCACCACACCTCCTTTGCTTCCTTTGTTCTTATCTCTAAATTAGTGGACACAATTTTTTTCTTGCTTTTTAAGTTGGTAACTTATCTTCTTCATTTACACAGCCATGCTAATTAATTGTAAAATTAGATGCTATGGTTGAACCTCTTCAAATTAGAAAATTGATGACTATAATTAAAATATTTATTGATAAAAACAATATATTTTGAATGAAATCATTAACAGTGTAAAATAATAGGTTACTCTAAACACGTGTTGATGTTGTAATATTTGAAGTAAGTGCAACGTACAATCAAATATTAGTCACCAATCACTAGAGGCATCGAAATAAAAAGAAATGATACCAAAAACAACTTTAATGAAATAAATGATAAATTATTGAAACTTATGGCAGTGAAACATTTCAGGTGCAGTGTCAAAAGTGAACCATTTATTAAAATATTAGTCTTGAATTATATAATAATAAGATATGAGTGATATTTAAATAAGAGATGAATTAAAATAAGATTTGAGTAGTTTTGTTGATGAAAGAAGAAGAAGAAAAGTTAGTTTTGAGAAAACGCGTTTTGATGGTGCATTAAAAAACATAAATATGCATGATGATGATGATGGTGAGGAAGTGGAAAGTGTTGTTTGGGTGTGAGAATTAGAACGTGCACATATAATTAGTCTCATTGGTGAAGAGACCAATAACATGATTCTCCACTCCTCAATGCCCCCACGTGCCTCTTCCTACCTTCTTCCTCACTTAAACTAACCACATTCATTCTCCACTCAAATATTCTTCTTAATCACACACCTCTAAACAAGATTAATCAAACCACAAATTACAAATTATTACCTTATAATTTGTATCAATAGTTAATTCATCATATAATTAGATAAATTGATTACATTAATTGTACGGTTATTCGTACGATCGAGTGTTAGTATTTCAAATTTCGGTTTAAATCGGTCGACAAGATCAACATCGACATTGATTAATGATCTAGCGTTTGTTAATCTTCTTTTATTAGATTTATTAGCGACAATCGGTCCACAATAATTATATAAATTATCACATATCCCAAAATATCAAGTACGTAATCATCTAATCCTAAATACTGAATGTCGAGTGTTAATCTGACTTGAGCTTTAAAGTACCTTTTGCAGGTATCATCTGAGTTTGAACGAAACAAGTGAGGAAGAAGAATGAAAGAGCGAGAAGGTGAGAGTTCGACTAAGAGAAAGGATGAAGTGGAAACAGACCGACAAAAAAAGTGTTTGAATAGTTCTCTTTATTTCAATCCCGTTCGAGAACATTAATAAAAAATAAAATAAATACACAATAAATAAAATAATATACTAATTAATAATGTATACGGAAAATATGTCATTGAATGCTTGTAGTTGTGGTAGTAGAAGCCAACTCAAAAAAAAAAAATCATAACCAAATAGTAGCAGGTATAGAAAATTTGGAATAAGATAATAACATTTAACAGCTAGCATTTTGAGGAAAGAATCTGGAGTGCAGATTTATGAAGAACGGGATTGGTTTTTATAGAAATGAATTGAAAATTATAGTAAAAAAAGAAATGGTGGTAGTTGTTTATTTTGATATAATTTAGTGTGTGATAATGATGAGGATAATAATATGGTGGTAACATAATATTCGGTTGGCTTTATGCTGGTACACTCTTTATCTTTCTCTTTCACCTTTGCTTCTCCTCAACGTTCGGTAGCCTAAAAGTTAGCCCTATTAAAAAAAAAAATTGAAAGAAAAAGGGTGAAACTTTACATTTACAAGTATAGGTAGAGGTAGATTACAGTTAAGAGAGGGAAGTGGGTTTAATGGGGTTTTCTAGAGAGAGAGAGAAAAGGGTGTGATGACCAACAATCCCATGAACCCTTTGGTCTCTTATTCTTATTCTTGTTGAGTTGTGCTGTGTAGAGATAGAGAGAGAGAGAGAGAGAGGGTGTGGTGGTGATTCCAGATGCTTTGGAAATGGGGAAAAATGAGCAACAGCATGTGCAAGAAGAAGGGCTGAGTGGTGGGAGTGAGGTTGAGGCTCCACTCTGGTGGCTCCTTCTTCGACCCTTCAGTTTCAAGTGTCTGTTCCTTCTCCTACTCAGTTTGTCGGCTTTGATTTCTTCACTCTTCTGGGTTCTTCCTAGGCACACCGTTACTTATAGTTTTGATGCAAGAGATGTGATTAAGCAAAGTGGTGAGTCTCAATCGCCTTTCCTTTCTTTCTCAACAATTGTCTTCTTGGTGGTTTTGGGTCTTATGGCATATGGGAAATTTTGAATTTTTTGCATTTGGGTTGTTTGATATTTTGACTGTCACTTTTTTTAGTATTACAGTGATTGAGTGATTGGAAATTTTATCTTTTTGATCGTGTATTTGATATCAGTCATCTTGGGGGTGCTACTGAGTGGTTATCGGGAATTCGGGTTTTGAAGTAATTGGGCTTTGGTTATGATTTTGTTCTCAAAATTCGATTTTGTGGTGTTTTGAGTGAACTACTGCAGAGTTTCTTCTTTATTTGTTCAATGAGGAATTATATCTATTCATGTAGATGTGCAGTGGTTAGTTTGAGTATGGTGTTTGTTATCAGTTTAGTTGATGTTCTGGAAATACAAATGTAGGGATTTTTTGTATAGATTTTTAGGAAAAGTTGCGTGAACAAAAATTATTTGATGCAGTACATGCCAAGAGGAATCGCAAGAATAGCTGTCAAACTATCATTAATGTTCTGTATAATTAATGCATTTGATTTTGGCATCTGACATGCTTATCTGCTTTTGTCTGTTTGATTGTGTGTGCACAATTGTCTTGGATTTAACTTCGCTATGGACTCATGTGATACCCATGAATTTGGTGAAAGTTTGTATATGTATTGCTTATATTGGCTCAAGAATTTAAAATGCTGATTACTACGTAAAAGTATTAAAAAAATGTTTGTAAAATTAGTTTACAAGGAACTAAACATTGGAGCAATTTTGTTCAGAATTTGTAAATTTATTGTTTGAATGAAGTTCTAAATTATCAGTAAGTGGTGGACTTATTGTTGACCCTTAACAAGTGCTGGTGGACTCATTAGCAAGACCCTTACCAGAACATTCTACTTGGTTGATATAAGCAGTTTGTTCTTCTTCCCTTCAGATGATCATATAGACAACTCGTGATACCTTTTGTATTTCAATTCTTTTTATACAAGAAAAACTTGTTACTAGTTACAATTGTTGTTTATGGGTAATTATATATATTGATATTGAAAGTTGTAGTCAGCTGCTCACTGCTATAACATAGCCTAACAATAGTATTACATTTTAGTTTCCTGAGACTTTTATAACCTAAGTTGGAGAATATTAGGATGTTCTTAGGAATCCTGGAATACTGTGTGTTTCAAAGATTTTAACAACAGCAACAAACAAAAACCTTACCTCACTAAGATTTGAACATGGATGGAAAACACGATCCACTCAAATCAAAGAACAATGCTTCTTTGATGGCCTAGCATTGTGTGACTACCTTCAATATGAGTAGATTATTTAGGTTGCAGATTGCAAATCTGTACTGGTGAAAACCAAAGTCCTTTTATTCTTCATATCCTTTGTTTTGTGCAATATGTGTGATCTGCACAACTGTCCCTAGTAAGTTTGTGTATTGATCTCTTTTTCTGTTATTCTTCTAAGGTCAATCTTCTGCATTGTAGACTGTATCTCTGTTAAAATTCTTATGACATTACTGAGTTTATTGATGATTTTTTTTCCTTGAAAATACTTCCAGCTGCTGTTCAGACATCCTTCAGACTGGAAAAACCGGTTTCACAGCTTATTCCATATGTTAAAACGTTAGAATATGATATATATGGTGAAATAGCTCTACCAAATACAAAGGTTTCTTTCTACCATGCTTCTGTTCTTATATCCTCAGTTTTTCATAGGATTCTGTTTGGGCATACAAAGGGACTTATGAGCAATTTTATCTTAACAGGTGGCTATCCTGTCCATGCACCAAAGTATTACACCTAACTGTACTGATGTGGTGTTTGGTGTTCTCTCTGATCCAATGAATGGTTCAATAAATCCAGTGTCCCTGAGTGTGCTCAGGTCATCTTTGATTGAACTGTTTCTCAAGCAATCTAACCTGACTTTGACACAATCAATATTTGGGAATGAATCAATATTTGAAATCTTGAAGTTTCCTGGAGGATTAACTGTAATACCAATGCAGTCTGCTTACATTTGGCAGATGCCTGAGGTTCTGTTTAATTTTACTCTTAACAATTCAATATCTGAAGTATTGGAGAATTTTGATGACTTCAAGGATGAACTGAAGTTTGGATTGCATCTAAACTCTGACGAGGTACAGTCCCCTAACCTCATTCACTTGTTATTTTTAAGGGTTTCAGTTTGATTTATAAATGGCACTCTCTTAAAACTCTAAAGCTGTAATCTTTTTCAGATTTCTCTATGACTCAACTTGAATCTAATGACAAAAAGATATTGGTCCCTTTACTATGTCATATGGATCATTTTTTCCCTCGATAATTTTTCGCTTGAATTTAATTCCCAACTGTTCAATTGTTACAATGAAGTTCTTTTGCCAATATATTACACTCATTTAAACTCCCAAATTCTCATTTTCTTCTCAACGTTGATATTAACTGAACCAATTAAACTATTTTAAACTTCTTCCATTCAAAATCCACCACTCAAAGCATCTTATTTTACCTAAAATTAGAAAATCCCAACTTTCCTTCTCTTCAAAACCATAGTCTTACGTCATGCAGAGTTTGAATTGAATATGACTTACGAACCATTCAAATTTCACAGTAAATTTTTCTAAACCCTCAACTATTTTAGTAGAAATTAAGATTTTGAAGGTTTTATTTTGAGAGAAAATGATGGAAGAACTTAATTGTGACATATTGGAAAACTTGAGGACTCAATTTGAGCAACAAAATCGCGAGGCCTAAATCACACATTAGTCATAGTAGAGGACCAAAAATATAACTATAACCTTTTTACCTGTGAGCAATTAACTGAAATCTTTATGGAAGGAGAAAGCAAAATCTCTAATTTTTAATATAGAGAACAAATTTATTCCATAAGAAATGCTCATTGTTATTATTACTATTAGCACCTTTTTGCTCAAAGATAACAAATTCTATATAGGTTTTACTGGGATGGGAAAACTTATGGCTATGGCCATGTTGGTCATAAATGAAAATTTAAGTTTACCTGTTTTAGTCCTTGGAATTCAGAAAAATCATCTTGTATTATTGCCTTTTTTGTTATTTACATTTTATTGATATCCAATTTGTACTTTTTTATTCTTTGCACAATCAAAGAAGCATAGTCCAAAATGAATCTATTGAGAATGATGATTTGTCTTGTGTTGTAATTGAGGTATGGAAATTTCACTGATGATGCAGAAAAGTCAATCCATTGAATCTACCTTATCCTAAATCCTATTTGAGTCCACTCTCAGTTGCTAATATAAGCATCTACACATATTGTTCGCATTGCACTGATATCTAACACCATGTGACTTTTTTTGGCAGAATGTGTACGTGCAAATAACAAATGAAAATGGCTCAACGATAGCTCCTCCAGTAGTAGTCCAGGCTTCAGTCATGCCAGGCTTTGGTAGCCTCTTGCCCCAAAGATTAAGACAATTAGCTCAAACAATAACAGGCTCTGCTGGCAAAAATCTTGGCCTTGATAACTCAGTTTTTGGCAGAGTTAAAGAAGTCAGACTATCTTCTTTCTTGAAGAAAAAACTTCATTCTTCCTCACCTTCTCCTTCTCCTTCTCCTGCTCCATCCCCACAGTTAGCTGATCACTCTGAGCCATCAACTTCACCACATCCTGCTAGGCCGAACTCTCCAATATCACCACCAACTGCTGAACAACCTCCCTGTTTTGACTGTGAAGTATCTTCACCTGCACCATCTATTATGCCTGAGCATCCTCCTGATCCTTGTCCATATAGTGGCTTCGTGCATCATCCCATATCTTCACCAAAATCATTTTCCCCTGATTATTCACCTTCTGCTGCTCCTTCCTCAAATTATTACAGCCACACTACTGAGGAAGCTTCTGATCTGTCCCATGGATCCATGCTTCGGCAGGATGTAGAAACATCTAAAAAAGTGGCGTCTCAGTTACTTGCTCCATCCTCTATATGTGAGTGTATCTGATCACGTAGACTCACCTTTGTTTCTCATACTTGGCTATATGAAACTTGGAACTGATTAGATTTGCATAATGCTGACAACATATTATTTAAGCATTCTTTTAAAAGTTTTTGTTCTACTTTGTGGAGCCACCAATCTTTTTGGTAGCATGGTTACTCAGTATTTCTTTTACACATCATCACCTTACATGCATGTCAAGTAGAAAGTAGTTCTAGTTTATATTACCTTTAAAATCACCAGTTGCTGTATCAGATGACTAGGATTTTTTAAAACATAATAAATGAATTGAATTATGGTCTTCTCTTGATTTGCTGTATCTTCTTAAAACTTTGTTTTTACTTTTCCCTTTTTCTTTATTCTGTGCAGCTTCAGCAGGTGGTGATTTCCGTGGGAAAATCTTGCTAATGGGATTTTGTATGCTGTTGCTTTCTTTTGTTTTTCTCAACGACACATTTGATGATGTGGATGTTGCCTGATGAAGGATCCTGGAGACATGCAAGGAACAATGATGCTTTGCAAGTTTTGTTCAGACAATAGAAGAAGGAAGAAGCTTCCGTTCAATTTTAATTTGCCTTAATTTTACTTCAAGCATGCAACCACCATGTAAAGCTCCGGTGGGTAAAGGGTCAAAGCCAGAAAATTGGCAGGCCTCTCATCTAGTACTACTACATATTCTATGAAGCATGAAATTGATCCCAAAGGGGTCAACTAACAAACAGCGTGATCAAGAGCAAAATTGGCTTTCAGATGTCAGAAGAACCAGCCCTTGTATTCAATCAAGTGTATGATAAGCAAAGAAATGTGGGTTCTTTGAGCATCTGAATCTGTAAAACATCTACAGTAATATCTAGCAAAGAGATAAATTAGTCACACTTGTATAGCTCTATGCTCCCCACCTTCTCCCTGCTTTTGAAAGAAAATAAGAATTCAAATTCATCCATGAAGAAACACCATCACTGTGCTCTGTAGTCGAGACAGATCTTTTACTCTAAAAAAAGTGGTCAAAGGAAATGGTAAGAGAAAAGTAACAGTTAATTGCGTGTGTTCTTAAAGGATTCTCGGGATTTATAGTGTCAAGAAAAATTGTAAAGAGATGCCGTACCTAGATTTCGATTTGAAGTATAAGAAGTGCAAGAGAGAAAGAAAAAAACATTTTCATCGATAATCATGGTTACCGTTTAATCTCCTAAAGTGTCAATAAAAAAAAATAAAAAAAATTATTAAACAGAAATGATGAAAAAATAATTAGTTATTAAATTGACTAAATTAAAAAAATTATTAATTTTTAAATTAATTTTTATTATCAAATTTAAAATTTGAATACTTAAAATCTTGATAATTAATTAAATATTAATTTAAAAATTATTTATCAATAATATAAATAAATTTAAAAAATAATAATTTTTAATCTTTAAAATATAACTAAAATAGTATATAGTTTAATCAATATAATAATTAATTATTATATTTATTTTTTGTCTTTAAAATTAATTTTTATTTAATAATTTTTTAAGTAGTATATCACAAACTAACCAATATTGCCAAAGAATAAAAAAAAAATACATTGATTATTCACATTGTCACACAAGGTTGATTCCTAATGGATTGTTTGGAATATTATAATTTAGTTAAAATGAAATTTCAGTTTTTCTGTCTAAACTTAAAAAGTCTTATTTTGGTCCATTAGTAAGTATGATCTTTTCGATAATTTACTACACTAACTTAATCAATTTAATGATACATAGTTTAGTAGACATTTTCAGTCATCAAATCAAAGTAAAACTCAACAAATTGAAGTAAAACTAGAACTCTACATGAGAGAACAAAAGTTAACCAAACAGGCCATAATTAGGAGGCAGTATGCGATCTCTTTCTAACTAGTCTAACAAAATCATTCCAAGAACACCAAAAAAAACTAGAACATTGTACTTAACAGTTACCAACAAAATCAGGTCATTAACAATTCTCTAAAAAAGACATATCTGGGTTCTCGCCATTTGGAAACTCTAGAATTGCTTAAAAAAGCTTGATTCCCAACTCTTGCCAGTTAACTACTGTTTGATTGCAATTCCTTCAAGAAGGCCATCAGCCCTGAAGTTAGCTGTGAAGAGTCTTGGATCAATAGGTCCTGGAAGATTGAATGAAAGTGTGAATGGCCCAGGTGGGCATAACCTCCGAAGTTTCATATGAAAAACACGTGATTGTTTCTTTATAGTTCTTCCACCATTTACCACCCCTGTGATCAGAACCCTCCCATTAGTTTCAACATCACAATTGAACTGACCTGTTACAAAGTGAAATGATATAATCCATCAAATAAATAATCAAGAAAGAATCTTTATGAAAAACAGGAGTACAGGTTAGGGAGTTTTGAATTTATCATTAGATGAAGATTGATGGATTTTCTGAAAAAGGAACCACTTGACAATAATGAATAGATAGCAGATTCTAATAGAAGCCACTTCAATTGAAAATTGTCTTACACTTCTGCTGCCAACCCAATATTAAAAGATGTCACAGCATTGAAGTTCATATTCTTACTTATTAAAGGTTTTTCTACACACAAACAAGTTACCATCACCAACATTAAAATCCCTTTTGTTCTATCATACTTCTAACCACATCAAGCTCAATTTTACTTCTTCTTTCAACAATTCTATTGACTTGAGGAGTATATTATGTTTATTACCTCATGCACTATGTCATTCTCTTAATCATAGTTCTCAAACAATTTTAACCGAATACTCTCCTCCTCGATCAGTTTTCTTAGACCTATAATTGCTTTTCCACTTTGTATTTCAGTGATAAATTTTTGAATCTCAGTCATAAATGTTCGCAGTCCAGTTTGGTTTGATTTCTTATAGATAATTCCCAGAACCAAAAGCAGTTTGAGTTAAATTTAATATAAAATCAGAACCAAACCAAACTAACAGTACACGTTCTGCATTATTTTTTATGATTGATGTTATATTCATAATTATAGTTAAAAACCTATTCTAAGTAAAATACAATCAAACACTTATGAAAAACTTTCAGGTTTTTCTTATTCTCATTTTTCATTAAAATAATCTTCAGAAATGTTTACTTAAACAGACCCTTAAAAAACAGAAAAATTGGAATAAACAAAAAGAGAGGAACTTACTCAAATCTTTTTGTACCCCAGCTAAGGAAACTCGGAATAGATATGCCCTTGCACCAATACCAAGATCCACCATACCAACAGATGGACCAAATTTTCCTTTTCTGGCTGTCCCTGTTAAAACAAGAGAGCAATCCTGATTCTCGACTCCAGCATCAGGAACAGATAGAAGGGGCATGAATGTTGGCCCGTCAGATTTGCATGTGTTCTTGGAAGAATCAACCTTCACATTTTGTTTTGTAGGAAAAATAGGGCAAAACTCTGGTATTGGCAGTGTATCATCAATATCCTTTCTCTTGTGTCCTTGTTGAATTTTTCCTGATTGACATTTCCCATTTTGACTACTCTCTGGCCCTATGTTCACACAGTTGTCACCATCTTTATTTTTCAAATATTCACTAAGGTTTAACTTGAGAGTGCTGACACGAGTTAAAGACTTGAATCTATTTAAATCCTCCTCTTTGATGCATGTCATAGGAGGATCATCAATTACAACAATCCCTCTCACAATTCTGAAGCTATCAGGGTACCATTTCTGCTCATGAAGATCCAAAGGAAAAAAACTGGTGAACTGCTTGTCATCCAGCGTAAAATCAGAAGAGGGCAAAAATAATTTTCCCTTTAGATACATATGGAACATACTGAGATCCAAGACAAGTTCAGGAGAAGAATATCTGAGAAGATTGTAATACAATCTCTCCAAAAAAGAAATGGTAACATATGAAGGTCCCAAATCACTCAATGTGTAGGGTGGGGATCCAACCATTAGTCTTTGGGTAACAGAAAATCTTGGATTATGAGACATGACATCAGGTCCCAAATAAGTACTGATCATGAAATCAACGAGAAACTTCTTATCACTGTCAGTTGCTACTGGGTTAACACTGGCAGACCTTCTCTTATAAATAAGATTTCCTCTTGAATCCATGAGTGCCCAGATTCACATTCAAGCTAACCTGAAAGAGCAAAAAAAGAGAATTTACAACAATACACAATATTTATTTAAAATTATATGTATAGTTTGCAATTTCTAATAAGATAATGAAAATTCAGGTCAAATACATCTCTCTGTTGTATGAATAGATTCAAAATATCTTACTTTTTAGCCAATCCTATTGAAGACTATTATAAAAGCTAGTCACACTAGAGGGTCTTCTTATGTTGGTCCTCTTAATGGCATTCTCAAGGCACATAACTTTGAGAGTCTTATCCAGTTATTGGATTTTGTGAAGAGGATAATGATCTTTTTAGAAGAGGGATTTAGGGTTTTGTGAGAGAGTAAGATAAAAAGTTTAAGTTTTGAGTTTGCTATGGGGTTTCTTCTCAGTACACTCAGTCACAGTAATAGCGCTGTGAGGCCTATGACTAACAGCAATCTTCAACAAACCCTAATATTCAAATGAAAAAAAAACTTCAAACAAACCCTAATCCTCAAATGCAAAAAAAAAAAAAACTCTAAAAATAATAAGAACTAAGACATAGAAGTGTCAAAAGCTTACAAGTAGACGAAGCAGGTTTTCGTGCGCCGCGCAACGCGGAATGAATCTTGGACTTGTATATATACAGATTTTATACCATATTACGTGTATACCTAAATTATAAATAATTAATATATTAAATACAAATATCTATTTTTAAGAAAGTAGCAATTTGTTTACTATATATAAATATATCAATTATAGGATATTGGAATTGTGCATATACTTATAATTATAACTTTTGTTCAATCTTAAACTTCTTATTGAATTTTATTAATTTTTATACGTATTAAAATATAAGTAACAACAATCATTACAAATACTTGGTTGTTGGTATAACACATTGTACATTTATTATCTAAGTGCATGTATGTTTAATTTCAAGTATTTTTAAAAGGAGTGTATACTTAGCAAATATTGTCTATCTTTTATTCACACTACACCTTTTTGAAAAAAAAATATGACTCTAAGAACATTTATCCTAAATACTTTATATTTTTTAAATTTTATTTAAAAGAAAAAAAATAACATTTATTATAACAAAATATTATAATAAAATATTAAAAGAAATATTTTATTGAAAGATATACCTATACTCTAATTTAACCCTTTGTGTGTATTCTAACTTAGGGTTGAAATAATGAGTTACAAGAAATTAAATACTTTTATGTGAACAAATTTGTAAAACTAATTAAAACATTTACAACATAAACAAATCATAATTATATAAGAAATAATTTAGATTTATAAATTAATAGTAAACTTTTATATACAAAACTATAAAAATTAAAAACTTTCACAGTAACTTTCTCTTTCTTCTATTCATCCCTTATTCATAAACACTTATACTAAAAAACAGAAAAAAAGAACTTCATCACCCACTCAACCGGTTTCACCTGCACCTGCACCGCCGCGGCGCCACGACGGCGTCAACCGCACCTCGAATTCCCATGCAATGCATGTACCCCTTTCAAGTTCAAACCTTCCGCAACCTTCTCAAAGCTTGTATAGCCCAAAGAGATCTGATTACAGGCAAAACCCTCCATGCCCTTTACTTCAAGTGTCTCATCCCACCCTCCACCTACCTCTCCAATCACTTCACCCTCCTCTACTCCAAATGTGGTTTCCTCCACAGTGCCCAAATCTCCTTCCACCTCACTCAACACCCCAATGTTTTCTCTTACAACACCCTCATCAATGCTTATGCCAAACACTCCCTTGTTCACCTTGCCCACCAGCTGTTTGATGAAATTCCCCAACCAGACTTAGTCTCTTACAACACCCTGATAGCTGCCTATGCTGATAGGGGTGAGTGTGGGCCAGTGTTGAGGCTCTTTGAGGAAGTTAGAGAGCTCAGTTTGGGCCTTGACGGGTTCACGCTGTCTGGCGTGATCACCGCCTGTGGTGATGATGTTGTATTGCTTCGGCAGCTGCACTGCTTTGTGGTGATGTGTGGGTATGATTGTTATGCTTCGGTGAATATGCACTGCTCGCTTGTTATAGTAGGAAGGGGTTTTTTAATGAGGGGAAGAGGGTGTTCAGGGAGATGGGGGAGGGTGGGGTCAGGGATGAGGTTTCGTGGAATGCAATGATTGTAGCATGTGGGCAGCACCGGGAGGGGGTGGAGGCGGTGGAATTGTTTATTGAGATGGTTAGGAAGGATTTGAAGGTTGATATGTTTACCATGGCTAGTGTTTTGACTGCATTTACCTGTGTTAAGGATTTGGTTGGGGGCATGCAGTTTCATGGAATGATGGTTAAGACTGGGTTCAATGGGAATTCACATGTTGGGAGTGGGTTGATTGATTTGTATTCTAAGTGTGCTGCTGGCATGGTGGAATGTAGGAAGGTGTTTGAGGAGATTCATGCACCTGATTTGGTTCTTTGGAACACGA
>Ga0123342_1001363_pt1 | contig 41020 bp, 26 predicted proteins | sample Turbeawhitnodule_FD_89960 | JGI IMG/M metagenome (GOLD analysis project Ga0123342, IMG submission 89960) | Root nodule microbial communities of legume samples collected from Mexico - Turtle bean Mexico white nodule | ecosystem: Host-associated > Plants > Roots > Nodule | place: Mexico: Nepantla...
AAATAATTTAAAATAAAATTAAAAAATAATTTATATAATTTATTTTTTTTTAAAAAATTAAATTCTATTTTTTCTTTCTTTTTTTTTTTTTTTTTTTTTCTGAGAGGAATAAAACATGTATAATTTCCATTGCAATAATAAGCTCAGTACAATTGGGAAGATATGAAAAACATGGGAGCTAGCTAATGTAAGCCCTTTTAAGAGAGTGAATAGTTACATTGATTTGCTTCCTAAACTTAAACTTAAAGTTATAACAATATTTTTTTGTTGTTTAAACTATTTTTTTGTTAGAATATGTTAATGTAATACTTGGAGTGTTTTAAAAGATTAACCTCTAAATATGCTCATGAAAATCATACTTAAGTATTAAATTACGTTGACCTATATTTAATGCCTTTTACTGGCCCTTGACCTATTTGGATGCAGCAACATAAAATTACTGCATGACCTCTACTCAGTTTAAGAAAATGCTAAAAGAAACAACTCATGAATAACATTGTCTTTTATATAATAATGTCGACCAAAAGAAAAATGGTTTCTACCTTCGAACAAAATATCTTAGAGTACACAAAAAATAATTAAAGATTTTAATCAAGAGATATTTAACATATATTATTAAATATTTGAAATAAATATTAAGTAGGTTTAGTTTTTAACAAAATCGTTTTCTTAATATTTTTTTCTTATATTCGTCAGCATTTTCAAAATTGAAGTTGGTAAGAGAGCGACCGGAACCATCAGGTAACACGTCACCGGGAATTTATGCTTAGGGAATTATGTGTGTCTAACGCAATTATTTTTCTCTCTCACCACCAACCGTGACAAATCGCAGCCATTCATTTGGCCGTGAAATCTAGCCGTTACTTGGCTTCTACAAATAAAGCGTTTGGAGGTGATGCTGTGTGATTCTCACTGCTAACTGCAATTCTACGAGCTCTTCTCTCTCTGCTCTGTTCCAAACTATTATTCGTATCTCTCTCACCACAGGTACGCATGTTTATTTGTTTTTCTCTCTCTCTTTCTTTCATCGTATTATTGTTACATTTTTACTTTCTGTCATTTGTGTTTTGAGGTTTTGCATCGCTTATGTCTCTGTTGGTGCTGCTATTCTACCCTGTCGGTAGCAGTAACACTTAATATTCAAGAATAGTTTGTAGACCGTTACAGTTACAGATCTCAATTTTTGATTTATTTTTCTCTATTCCTCTTTTGAATTGCTCCGCTTTGGTTAACTTTGTGTCACTGTTCGCTCTGCGTCGTTCACTCTTAGATATCTGTTTGGATGTTAAAATATTGATTCATAAACCTGCTGTTTGTTTCAGTTCTTTTTCTAGTCGAACGTTGTTTTTGGAATAAAATTCCGTGTTTTCTCTCTCTCTAAATCAGATCTAGAGAGAGGAACAAGTGTTTTTTTAAACAACATTTCTCATTTTGTTTATGTTACTTTTTTTAATTTAACCTTAGCATTATTTCCATTGATTTGCCTGGCTTAGAGGATATCCTCATTGCAACATTTTGAAATGCAGTTTTTTTTCCATCTTTAGTTAGTGACATATATTTACAGAGTAATGTTTCTTTTCATTGTTGCTTTGTACTTTGAGATAATTGTTTATGGATTAAGAAATGTTCAATAGATGAAAATTTGGATTAAAAACCTTATTTTACACCATGTCTTAATTTTAGGACTAGTAAAATAGTATTATAAATTCTTACTCGTTTAACTAATTGTAATAATAACAATGTTGATTATTAAAACAATTTAGTATTTGTCACCAAACTTTATTGTTATTCGCTACTTATATTGGTATTAATTTGGAGTAATTAGACCTTATTTTAAAGTGATTTAATTAATTCTAGTATGTTATAGGTATTTTCACTCTCTCATAAATATAAAAAATAATAATCTAAGTTAGTTGAAAAATATTTTAAATAGAGATGTAATTGAGAAAAATAAATGATTTAAAACATGAATTGTTTTGTAAAAATAAAATGCAAATAATGAAAAAAATATGGGAAGAAGGATGTATTTTTCTCAGTTTTGCATAAAATATTACTAGATAGATAAAAAATGAAAAACGTATTGCAATTAGAGTTTAACTTCGACAATCTAAAGTTTTTCTGCAAATTTTTATTATTCAGATTATTTGAAAACTTAATTCTTGATTAAAGAACAACGTAAACAACGTCCAAGAAAATATATATAAATTTGTCTAATGCAGAAAGAGAACCACCTTATCATTATGCACTTAAAAGAAACATCACTACATCAAGTTCTGATCTCAATCTCGTCGAGTTTTATTTTAAGAAAAATACAATTTTCGTAATATGTCTTGTCATTTTATTTTTATGTTTCATGGTATGTTCTTTATTCTATACTACTCTTTGTCAGATGCCGAAGAAATTGATCTCGTACTTTGTTATCTTGGCTGATTTTGTTTTCCTAGCTAAACTTTCAGAAAGAAAAGATAAACTTTTCAGTCAGTTTCAGCATCAAATTTCAGGATTTTCCATCAATTTGCTTCGCTGGATCTTTTGTTTTTCAAGCTTTTGGGCCATGTTAGACTAAATATTTTGTTTTGTTTTCTATTTTATGCAGCTTGAGAAATGGCAACAGAGACATTTCTATTCACCTCTGAATCCGTCAATGAGGGCCACCCTGACAAGCTGTGTGACCAGATCTCAGACGCAGTGCTTGATGCCTGCCTTGAACAGGATCCTGAGAGCAAGGTTGCCTGTGAGACATGCACCAAGACTAACATGGTCATGGTCTTCGGAGAGATTACAACCAAAGGCAACATAGACTATGAGAAGATTGTTCGCGACACTTGCCGCAACATTGGATTTGTCTCTGATGATGTAGGTCTTGATGCTGATAAATGCAAGGTGTTGGTGAACATTGAGCAGCAGAGTCCTGATATTGCTCAGGGTGTGCATGGCCACTTCACCAAGCGCCCAGAAGAAGTTGGTGCTGGTGACCAGGGTCATATGTTTGGTTATGCCACTGATGAAACCCCTGAATACATGCCACTGAGCCATGTCCTTGCAACCAAACTAGGAGCTCGCCTTACTGAGGTTAGGAAGAATGGAACCTGTGCTTGGTTGAGACCAGATGGTAAGACACAAGTGACAGTAGAGTACTACAATGAGAATGGTGCCATGGTTCCGGTTCGTGTCCACACTGTCCTCATTTCCACCCAGCATGATGAGACTGTCACTAATGAACAAATTGCTGCGGATCTTAAGGAGCATGTTATCGAGCCTGTGATTCCTAAGAAGTACATGGATGACAAGACCATCTTCCACCTTAATCCTTCTGGTAGATTTGTCATTGGTGGCCCTCATGGTGATGCTGGTCTCACTGGGAGAAAGATTATCATTGATACTTATGGTGGGTGGGGTGCACATGGAGGCGGTGCTTTCTCTGGAAAGGACCCTACTAAGGTTGATAGAAGTGGTGCCTATGTTGCAAGACAAGCAGCAAAGAGTATTGTAGCAAGTGGACTTGCACGCAGGTGCATTGTTCAAGTCTCCTATGCAATTGGTGTTCCAGAACCATTGTCAGTCTTTATTGACAGTTATGGAACTGGAAAGATTCCCGACAAGGAGATTCTTCAACTTGTGAAGGAGAATTTTGACTTCAGGCCTGGAATGATCACCATTAACTTGGATCTCAAGAGGGGTGGCTACAGGTTCCTCAAGACAGCTGCTTATGGACACTTTGGAAGAGATGACCCTGATTTCACCTGGGAACTTGTCAAGCCACTCAAGTGGGAGAAGCCTCAAAATTAAGCTTTTGTTGGATGATTGATTGGAACCAAGTTTTATTCATGCAGTAGAATTTGGATCAAAATTCACTGTAGGTGACCCCCTTGCTTGGGTGTTTGCTATGGAGGGGGTAGATTTTTACCCATTCAAAAATAAAGTGTTTTGCTACACAATTTTCATATCGAAAATTGTTTTCTATGTTTACATCTGCGTTTATTTAAATAATTATAAATTTAATTGAGATTAACCCTCGTCAAAATCTGCTTTTCCGGGAATAAACAAATGCAATAATTTTATAAAAACCAACATTCTTTGTCTACTAATTGATTGGTACCTCCATTATCAAACGCACTCCACCAAAGACCAAATAAAAAATAAATAAAAAAGGAGAGAGAGTATCATCAGTTCTTTTTCCTTTCCAAGTTGAAACCAAGGCCAATTTATCAAATGAATTAAAAACCTTCCACTCTAAATCGTATTAAAACAAGTTGAAGATTTTGAAGAAAAACAATAAATCGTATATGTACCAAACCATTGGTTTTCTTAACCCAGCTTTAATGTCTCATTTTATGCATTGATTTTAATCTTCACCATGTTAACTCACATCCGAATACATAACAGACTAACTTCCTTGTAGTTGTATAGTAAAATTAGAATTGTCACATCCAAGTATGGGAAAAGGCAGGAGATAGAAGAAAACAACGAAGAAAGTTATGGGTTCATATAAATTGTAATCTATCATAGCTGATATAACAAGTGATATCAACTAGTTCTAAATTGACGAACTTAGTAAATAGTCTAGTTGGTATAATAAGTTATATGAACCATAAAATATAATATGTGTTAGTAGTATATCAATCACAATACATCCACGATTTTTATTATTTTATGTTGCGCTTACTAGGTCGTGTGTGTTCAATATTCATGAATATTCCAGAGATCTTGCTAAGATCTCATGAAAGCGGCCTCCATTGACACTCGTAGAGATGATTTCATCAAGTGTATATTTCAAATCATACATCCCGTATGAGATATGAAAATCATTAAAAATCCAAGTATTTTTTTTTAATTGAATAAAGTCCTAATGGCCTTATTCCGATGTTTTGCACCACGAACACTAATAACTTCTAAAAAACTTGTTGAATCATTTTCAACTAGATAAGTGTAAAAATCATCTCCAAAGAAAGTTTCCTTTTTGTCTTTTACTTTTTTGACATCATCACACATGACATCACTAGCAATATCTATATGTTGTTCATATATACCATTATTCTTTTAAGGGATGTCCAAAGAACTAAACTTTTTTTATTTCTACTATAGTATTACGTTCAATTATATTACTATTAAGAACAAAAAATCTGTAGACAACACTATGTTCTGCATAGCCTAAGAACATGCAATCCGAAGTTTTAGAATCTATTTTTGTTTTTAGGATCAAGTAGCATCACTTTAGCTAAACACTCACACACTTAGGTATTTAATATTAGGTTGATAACTTTTTTCACAAATCATATGGTGTTTTACCAGTTTTCTTATGTGGTATCCTATTTTGTAAAAAACATATTGTAAGAAGTGTTTCACCCCCTCAAAGATTATCAGGAGCATTAAAACTAATAAGCATATCATTCATAATTTATTTAAGAGTCATATTTTTCCTTTTAACTACTCCATTAGATTCAGGTACATACAATGAGGTTACTTCATGAATAATACATTCTCTAACACAATAATCATTAAATAAAACATATTCACCACTTATATATGATCCAGTCCTTTTATTTTTTCTATTTAATTGATTTTCTACTTCTATCTCATCTTATATGTTAAAAACATATCAAATGCTCTATAAAATTAATCCTAGATATTCAGTTTGATGTTCTATAAAATGACATGTTTTCTTCATTATTTTAGATTCTACATATATATCACATTTTCTACTTTGTTTGTCATGCTTGTTAATTAATCCTAATAATTGAAATTTAATAACATATGAAGAATTTACATGTTCTAATCTAGCATGTCACACATCATAAGAGTCAACAATATAATCAGAAGACCCAAATCTAGATTCATTGATCATTTATATATTTATCTCCCAAGTAAATATAAGAAATAGTAAAAAGTAAATTTATACATTTATTATAAGTATAGGCTAGATGTGAAAATATACTAGTAATTAAATGTGATTAGCAAAATTATAAAGGAGACCTAAGTGTTGAGCATTTTAACTTTTACATTTTAATTATCCAACACAACTGTTTGTGAAAATCATTTTGGAAACTGTTTTCTAGTAGTAACCTTCATTAACTAACTAGTTCTTTTCAGCAAGGACGGATACCTTTGTCCCAATTCTCAGAGATTATTCCTCAAAATCTTGCTTGTAGTTATTTGACTATCAGAACATATTGAATTATATATTAACTGAATCTTAAAGACCATAACTTTTTTAAAAGTTGATTTATTTTGTAATTTAGGACATATTTTTGGGAAATTTTCTCTTATAATTTAAACAAATCCAAACACGCTATAACCCTAGGCATTCGATACTTCAATATAATTATCATTTATACGAACTCGTCGTTTAATCAAAGGCGGGTGTAATATTCCACACAAGTATTACACTAAAATAATCCTATCAAATAAAGTTTGAAGTAGAGTTGCATCTACATACATTGTACAAACATGACAATTTAATGACAACAAATACGTAAACAATATTGCACAGTTTAGCTAATACAAAGAACCAATCCTACAGGAAATCTCAGTCATTCAGTATATGAACGAATCCTTACATTACCTATCAAGTTTTATTGAGTTGCAAGTTAATGAACCTTAGCTTGTTCCAAAGTCCAACGTTTCCCATCTGAAGGGTCGGAACATACATATTACTTCGGGAGAGCTCTTAAACAGAAGGGCCACACAGACACAGACTGCAGCTATGGCTACCATTGAGAGCATTGCAGGTCTGTATACCATAGACTTCCCTACTGCGGTTCTGCAGGACATTTTACTGTCACAGAGTTTACAAGGCCTTTGGCTAAGCCTTACTGCAGGCTTTCCAATCTCAAAGCTAGAGGATGCCTCATTCTGCTTCTGGTTTGTATTGCTCTCTGTCGTGTTACTTGGAATCTCAACCACCACATGAGCTGCTCCATGTCTCTTGTTAATTTTCTTCTGCACCAAGTGAATGTAAGCATAATGACCACGTAAACGTGCATAATCCTCAGGTGTAGAGCCTGTGCTGTCACGAGCATTTTTCCATGCTTCAATTCCAACCTGTATTAAAAACTCCATATTAACTAACCTGAAAACATTAAGCTCCAGATTTCCAGCAAGGCATAAAATCGTAAAAAAGGTTATTTCTATCAAGGTTTCAGCTCATTCAAAGTCAGACAATATTGTTGGTGTAAGTAGTTCTGTTGGTAACCAGTTACACAGATTGTTTGTTTTCGGAAAACACAGGTTAATGATGCCCAAAAAAAATTAAAAAATGCAGAGTATGCAATGGTGACAAAAATTCAAATACTGTAACATCTAAATGCAGTATTTGGATACAGAATGTGCAAGAATTAAATGCGATGGAGGTGGTCCAAATAAAACTGAAGTAATCTCCAACATAGTAAAAGTCAATCCTCACTGATATATAATTTGATGTAGCAGAAACTTACCATGCAAGGATCATTAGTTAAAGCATCGAGCACATCCTCGGAACCATCTTTCCCAGCTGCTATATGGAGTGGTGTCAAACCAGCAGGACCAACAACATCAGGTCTAAACAAGAAGGTCTTGTTCTCTCCATCAACTAGAGCCTTGACTTCAGGTTCTAGTTCATCTGAAACATTCTCAGGAACATATCCCAAAAGCAACTCCACTAACTGCTTGCTATTTCTCCTTACAGCTTTGTGAAGGAGACCCATCTCTGAAAGTGCAAGATACAGGGAAGGGTGATCTCCTATATTTACAGTTCCATCAAGCAGTAGATTTAGAAGTTTTTTCACTGCTGCACACCAATCATGATCCATGGAAAACTCCATAAGCCACTTAAACCGTTTCAGTGGATAGAGTTCAACGCTAGAGTTCAAGTGAACCATCCTTAATTTCAACTGGCTTCTGTGAAGAAGCCAGCCCATTTCATGAATAAAATCCATGGCTTGATTTTTGGCTTTAACTTTTCCAGTCCCTTCAATATCTGGGTCAGTTTCACTTATTTCTAGAAGAGGCTCAAGTGTACAGATTTCTGAGCAAACATCCTCCTCCTCCACAACAATGAAAGGAAAAAAGCTGCTACTCAAACTCTGGTCCTCAATCTAGCAAAAACAAAAGTATAAAAAATAAAGCTCAGCCACATAGAATTAGTACATCATTGCCTATCTTACGTTAAAAATGACACACTAGTAAATATATATATATATATATATGCTAATGTCAATAAGATTCAACTATCAGAGTTAGGAAACAGAAACCAGTGTGAGTGAAAGTGTGTCATAAAATAAAAGTAAAAACAAGGTAATATATAAATATGTTTTTCTTCTTCATGGATAAACTACTGTCCATCCCTACTTTTTAGGGTTGATAATTTGGGAGAATGAAGAAAAGCACCTCAATAAATCCTCGTCCATTCATCACAGGGACAGAACATGAAAACTGGATGCACTGAAGTTCATCAGGCTCTTTGGCACACTGATCCATTGACATATGAGCATCTTCACAGACCACATATTTCCCTTCTACAGCACACATTAACCTGATGGTAGGTTTAAGGGTCATATAACATGATAGTTCAAAAAAAAACATAGATATATTTAAACAATGTCCTGGAACTCAGATAGTACGTAAACCATGCAAATGATTGACAATTCACAAAGCAATAGAGATTACCTAGTGGCAGGGCACATAAGGTTGACACCCTTAACAGAAAACTGAGCTCTCTTTGATGCTGGTACAGCAATTGGACTAACAGTCAAAATCTTGCTATAGTTGTTACTTCTGAAGGGTAAGGAGGTATCTATGACAACTTGACCTGCAGCATGAAAAATTGCAGCAAGATAACTAATTAGTCATAATGACGTATAAATACTGTTATTCCTGAATGATATAGTTTCATACATAAACCACATGACAACAATGTAGACTGTAGACAGCATTAGAAGCACCATAAAACTAAGAATGCTCAAAGCAATCCACCACCTAAAGTTATATATCTGGTTAAGACACAAGTTAAATATAGACAAAAGTGTTTAACATATATGTCACAGCAAGTTGAAACTTTTACACATATAATAAACTTGATTACTGAAAAAATAAATCTGACTCCTGTTATCTTGATCCCCTAACAACAATGACAAAAACAACAAGACATGGCAAGAGACCATTAAAAATGAAGGCCATCTGGTGCTGCACCCTGATGTGAACCCATCCATTTCTCCAAAAAGTGTCATCTGAGACATCCAACAGCCTATTCAAACTGGAAGTCAGATCATAGCAAAGCTGCAAAAGAGGGACGAAGCATACAAGGTCAAGAGTGTCCCCAGTTAAAATATAAAACCCCGTATAAATAGTTTTAGAAGAAAAAGGCTTACTTCCTCCCACAAAGCCTCAGCCTGACGTAGATAAATGGTCAAAACAATACAACCAGGCCGAATGTAGCTCTCCATATCAGTAGGACTGTGAGATAACCAGTCAAGAATCTGGCAATTGAAACCCTCAGTGTTATTAAATTTCAAATAAAAGACAATAATAGCACTTACTCAGAGACTTTGGAAAGCATAAAGTACCTGTGCTCTAAGTACAAGAGGAAAATCATTGGGCTCTTTACCAAAGAGCTTAAAAACAATTCGATCTGTACGACTCTGAATGATCGGAAAAAAAAAATTAACCGTTAAATAAATGGCAACAACAATAATAAGTTAAATACAAAAGAAAGAGGAATTTTTTCAACAACCTAAGTGAAAAAGGGGAATTTAGATATTTCTTTACTAGTGTATTTAGCTATTCCCACCAACTCTTACCATCCCTTCACCAGCTCTAGAAAAAAGAAACCCTCCAAAACAAATACAAACCGACAACCTGAACTCAATTGCCCCCCACTCCTGCCCCCAGCCACTCTTACCAATCAAAGGTCTTGAGCCATGTTACTTCTTGGTTAATTTAAGCAGTTCACTTTTCTATAATTTTATCACCAAGCTGGCACCACATGTCAAGGTGGCATCAAAAGTCTATGAACCAAGACCACACACTTCCTTAAGTCCTTAATATACAATTCATTTACATGGTAATTTCTATCCTTTCTATTCAAAATCACATAATTATGGGAATGAATTGTCATTTTTTTTCTGTAAGGACAGTGAAAAAAAGCACAAGTAAACAGTAGATTAGCCAATTCAAAATAATGCAACAAGAAAAACAAACCTGAGCTTCTCCACTGGAACTAGAAGGAGACTGGGCAGAAGCCGAATCAGAATTTCCACTTGTTTGAGGTGGACTTGAGTGATGAGAATCTTGTTGTGCCCATGGGTAATCAAGAGAGCTAGTAACAAGATTTGCTGAGACAGGCAATCTTTCTAGATCTTCCATACCATCATCTGAGTCAATATATATGTCATTTAAATCAAAATTATTCATCTTGATCTGTCCAGAAGTACTGTCTCTGGCTTCTGAGTATGCCGGAGGACTGTTTGACATGCTGGGCTTTATAGAAGATGTAATTTGCTGTTCAGAGGCCCTAGCATCATGTGCATGCATAACTTGTTGCTGCAGTTTAGCCATGGACACAGCTTCATGCTGTCTTGTAACAGTTGGAGAACCTTGAGAACCATTGGAGAATAAAGTTGACACCATCTCTGACTTCCTTGATGAATCGCCTTCTATCAACAAATTCTCTGGTTCTCGCAAAAGGTTAGAAATGTTCTTACCCCCTTGCTCGCCATTCTGACTAGCAAGACTCCTCAGAATATGAGTTAGTAGATCCTGATCTGTAGTCTGATCTGACCTGTCAGCTATAATTCAATTAAAAATTCAATTATCCATTCCCCAAAAAATTCTCAGTTGTAGCAGAAATACAGATCAGAAAAATAGACGTGAATATTTTTATTAAGCAAACACAATTAGATGTCATAAAACTAAAGGATCCCAAATGCCAGACTAACCATATGCTGCAATAAATAAGTGCTTAAAATAATTAGTCTAATGAGATCATAATCATAACATCACATAAGATTGACACTATTGCATAAGCAAATATTGTAAAATCATCCCCCAAAAATACTTATTCTTCAATGAAGGAGGACAAAAATTATTAGATAGCCTTGAAACTTTATCATTTTCAGTAACCATCCACAAATATAGTAACCTAACTCCTGTATCCTCCTTCGGAGAGGCCAATAGTTGGTCTCTTCATGCCAACTTGACAAAGAAATGGGCATAATTCATGTTAGTTTTAGAAAACTTCAACAATAAGACAGACCAATAAAGCTTATTTAATTACTGATTCCATTAAGTTCCCCGTACATATTACTTAATCAGCAATGAACACAGACTTAGTATTGTTATAGCTACTCACAATTCACAATATAAAGCCGTGACAAATTATTTGACTAAACAACTTAATACCATTTGGAATTTCTACTGCAATGTGGAGATATTAATCAGTAGTGAACATAATCAGGCTTTTAACAAAGCCTAAAACCTATGCCTATAAAACAAAGACGCATCAGAGAAAAAAGTCAAATAGCAAATAATCACCAGGTCAGAGTGCTAATTTAGATTTTTTATCACTTTCTCATCAGCAAAGTTGAGAGAACAGAAAGATAATTGAGCTTGCCCAGCAATTAAGGCACTAAAAATAGATTTCATATGGTAATTACCATAAGTAGATGTTGTCACAAGTAGGAAGAGCAAGGCTTTTGGACAACCTTCCAGTGCATCACCAACAGCAACAGGAAGTTTAATTGACAAAAAATTGAAAAACATTTGTCCCACATGTTGTCCATCAAGATACTTACAAATTCTTATTAGTTGAAACTAATCTTGAGATAAGGGCTTACTAGGTAAAGATAAAAATCAAGCTCAAACCATTTTTGTTGCCCTCTCCTAACCTGCTAGACATTCTTCTTCTAGAAAGCTAAGATATTATATATATATATATATATATATATATATATATATATATATATATATATCAATAACCTTCATCTTTTCAAACTAGAGAGACAAGAATCAAGCAATGCATATATAAAATAATCAAGCATATTACATGAAATCAAATGCTTTGGGCGCTAGATACAGAGATAAGGATTTAAAGAAATACTCACAATGCATATTTGAAAGTATCTTCAATAAACTTATCAACAGATAGCTACTAGTCTGATCATCATTTAATGAACTTCCATTAGGAACAGGTTCATGATTCGTTTTCCTTCTTCGTTTATTATGTCCTGCCAAGCGTCTTCTGCAGCTTCTCTTTCCCTCATCAAACTCTTGAAGCATGTGAAACCTGTTGATAGAGTGCCATAAAATTATATGCTAGCATAAAAATAAATAACGAACGGTTGTTTGAAGGACTGCCAAAAGATACTTATTGTGATATTCAGCTGTATTCAGATATACTTTACAATTTTCATGATTTGCTACATCTTCATATCGTAATTAATACCATTTATTCCCTTTACACTAACTGTAAATAAGTTAAACAAATTCGAACTGATCAACTACAGCAAAAGCTGAAACCAATAAAAAAAGAACGGAAAATTACCTGCTACATTGTTGACAGAATCTCTGCATTGCATTTCCGACAAGTGCCCTACTGGCCTTGGAGTGCATCTCACAAACTTTATGTCGTCTGTGATAATCCTTAGCTTTGCTTAGATCAGCACTGCAGTCCTCCACCTGACAAACAGCTCGATTTGAAGTACTTCCAGATACTCTACTCTTCTTCCCATTCATACCATCCCAGCTCGCAACTTCCCTATCCACCACTGCAGAAGCATGCCCACCAAGCTTTAAACTAAGAGTACCCGTTTCCTCATTCAAACCATCATCCTCCAGCACAATAACTCTCCTTTTCTTGTCCCCTTCCTTGCTCCCCATGGGATCCCTAGGATCTACTTCCTCAGAGCATGAAGAACTGTTGGAGGGACCTCCGGCCACCGGGATCCCAGACCCTAGAGGGAAAAATTGCTGTCCCACTCCCACACCATCCGCTGGCACTGGATTCAACCGGCTTGCGATGAACAGATCGCCATCCCATCTCCAATCATTCAAATCCCACTCCGAGGACCTCTTCCCCACACCCCTCAAATCCGAGGAAGCACCCACACCAAAAAGATGATAAGCTTCCGCACCAAATCTAGCCTCCATGGTCACAACCAAAAACTCCAAACACCAAAATCCACAACTTAATTCAGTCACAGTACGAAATTAACCACACGGAATCAAAACCAGTTAACCTTGCTTCCACCCCAACAGTCCCAAAAATAGTAACCCCACGCAACCATGGTTCCAATTAAGCACAATCTGCATGACCACCAAGACTTCCAATTTCCCCAAGTCAACCACAGAGACCTTGCTCGGCTCAAGTACCAAGCCACAACCTCCCCCTTCCTATCTTCAACAAAAGAAAAGGTTTATCTTAAAACTCACCAGGAAGAAAAATTAAGACAATAAAAAAGGCTATCAAGTATAATTCAAGAACAAATTGATGATTAAGCAAAGAGAAATATCGTACCGGTACGTCTTAGGTTTGGCGGGAGAAGCAACGCAGATCGGCAGCGAGTGGATGTCAGTAAGTGAGCACGCGAATGGCGAACAGGTTCTGTGGACGGAAACGGTGTTGCTGCTGCTGCTGTTGATGATGATGGCGATGTGAATGTGAATTTTATTTCTTTTTTATTATTTTCCACTATGAGAAGGTACATAGATATTCTAAGAAAAGAAAATAATAATAATAATAATTATTATTATTATTATTGTTATTAATAAATTAATAAATGGTGGTGGGATTGGGAACAGTACACCCCACCAGCCACATAGTGGTAGGGCCAGTTGCACACTCTGCGTGTCCCTCGCTCTTTACGTTATGGAAGGAGGACCCAAAAACATTAACAAAAGATGCCTTTCCTTTCCTAACCCTGCACCCTCTGCACCAGATCCACGCCGTTCATCTTCGTTAAGTAAACGTCACATTCTTCCACTCCTCTGCAACACTTTTTTCCCTATCATCACCACATGCCCACCACGTGTGACACTCTTTCGCCCCCTTTCTCATTATTTCTCTAATGCAATTTTAATCACACTCCTACCATTATGCGCTGTCTCTAACTCTTAATTATCTTACCATTATTATCCTCTTTCACATTATCGATGCTCATTACTCAACACATACCAATTTTCATAACTGTTTAAATACTAACACTCTATAATACAAAAATTATGAAATATATTATCACATCAAATTTATCTCATATATTCAATTAATATTTAATTAATGATACAAAAAAATTCCTTACTAGCACATGCAAATGTATTGCCTATCTTTTTCCCTAGTTGAGATTTCTTTCAATGAATAATGTGGAACTGGAAACTTTATTTCTTTTTCGTATATTTAGCGAGAAAAGGAGAAACTTTTCCACGTCCCTTCTAATATCATCCATTCTTTTAAATGGTTTTTTATAAGTTGGAGGCGAAGATAATGTTTTATATTTCTTTCTTTCTTTCCTATTTAAATAATTCTGTAAAGGTTTGTAATTATTTTAGTGTTGTTTTTAATTACATATATTTATTTTCTAGGAGTAGTGGTTAAAGTTTTAAATTGTTTTCAGACGAACTTTAATAAAATTGTTTTTGAATAAAACTGGATTAAAATTAATTTTGATGTAGAGTAATTTATGTTTAAATGTTTTTATTATAAAATAATATAATGACGAAATTCAGTATAAATATTTTACCTGTAGCCAAAATTATTTAAAATCAATTTTAGACAGCTAATTTGATATTGTTTGAATATTTTAAAATTTGAGTGAAAAATTCTTTTTACTAAATAAACATTCTATTTATTATACAATAATATATTCTTTTTAAAACATACAAATAAAAAAAACAGGAAAATAATAGATTATTTATTTACTAATAATATCTATTGGATTTAGATTTTTCTTATTAAGGAGCATTATTTTGCTTGAAAGTTAATAAACAGTATACTGTATTAAATATAAAATAATGAAAGAGATAAAACTTTTTAAATCAATGACAACTATAAATTAATTTATTAAAATTAAAATGAAACGCTTTTATTGATACAAAATATTAAAATTTAAAGTTTAAAAATCAAATTCAAATTCAAATTATTTATGTTTTGAAACTTAATGAACCAATCAGGTATATAATATAAATTCAAAATAAACCACAACTTAAAAAGAATCTGTCAAATAATGAAATAACCGTCAAATTAGCAAACAATAGAAAAAATAAACTTAACAAAATAATGTTTTTTATCAAAAAATAAAAATAAACCTGAAATATTACATAATTTTGTTTTAATTTTTATGATCTTATATTTTTAAATATTAGTTTATGTAGTTTTAATTGTAAAACAGTTTTTGACTAAATTATACAAATGATAATTTATTTTTATTTTTTATTTAGTTTGTTTTCTTGTTTTAAAAAAAAACAATTTATATCTTTAAATCTTAAATCATACTTGTAAAACTCGGATTTAATAGATAGACAAGGTCGAGTTGTTATTCAAACTGAAAATATATTTGACCTGGATGAAGACATCTTAATCTATTGAGTTAATTGAAAAAAGTTGATAATTCAATTAAAATATTAAATTTATTTTATTCAATTTCTATTTATGGATTTGTATTGATATTAAAAACTTTATTTTGCATATTAGTTACTTTATCTTAATGATGTTTAGAAATTTAAATTATAAAATCATAGTGCCGTGAATTTTCTTTATTATTTTCATTTATTAATACTTTATTTTAATAAATATTTAAATTAGGATTGGATTTATAAAAATATTAGACAAATATAATATATATTTTAGATAAAGTCAACTAGATTAATCAGTAACCTATGTCAGTCATTGATTATCCAATCATTAAATTTATCCAATTCTTACAAGACTTTTTTCCCTCTCCACTGTTTATTTGTTTATTCATTCAATCAATCAATTCTCTTTGTAAGAAAAAACCCGCTTTTATTTGACACAATTAAGAACCCTAATTTAAATTCATATCAAAGTATAACTTTAGTTACATGAGTTTGACAACTAAATTTTATATTATGAAAGAGATTGAAATCAATTTCTTATTAAAGGCTGAAATAATACTTTTGATTTATAAAGTGATATGCATTATGCATTTAATTTTGTTATAAAGTTCTTATGTTAAATAGGATTTGATATTTATTTATTTATTTATTTATTATTATTATTATTATTTTAACCCCATCCTATTGCCTATAATTATTTTTTGTTTGTGGTTAGGTGGGAGAGGAAGAAAAAGAGATTAGGTGTAGTGAGAGAAGTAGAGAAAAAAAAAAGAGGGACCAAGGAGAAAGATGGAGAATGAATTAAAAGGTTAATTTAAAATATTAACAGAATTAAATTTAAACTGAAAAGAAAATGATCTGCTTTCATAATAAACTAAATTTAAATTTAAAAAGAAAACAAAGTGAATAAAATGCAAAAAAGTTAAATTACCATTTATATAGTATAGCCATAATTTTATTAATACTGGTTTGACTACAATTAAGTCTTGAAGTAATGTGTCAATTATTTTAATGACCGCCGCCTAATTTAAAAAGAATGGAAATGATGATTGATTATGATTATATTAATTATATCTGATAGAAATCTTCGTACGATGTATCAGTAGCTAAAATTAAAATTAATAAATATTTAAAAGAAATTAAATTATATAGTATATTTTTTCTTTCTTTTCAACAAGATTCTTTATTTTTTGTTGGGTAGTTGTTGTATATATTGGTTCTATTTTTATCTCTTCATACTCTTTTTTTTATCTTTCTCTCTACTATAATTAGAAAGTAAAAATAAGTTATTTAGAATAAAAAAAGTAAAAAAATGAGTTGGAAATTTCTACATTATTTTTTATCTTTAAACAAAATAATAAATCAATTAAATATATAAATTAATATTTATTTATATTTATAATAAATAATGAGTTGAAAATTTTATTTCTTTTTTGATTTGAACAAAAATTCGTTCATGAAAATCTAGCGGAGAGTTGGATTGAGTTGCAATTCTACTTTTGTTCAAGTAAACAATCATTCACTTGGTTTAAGCGAAAATATGATTGAAAGGAAGGTTGGTTTTCAATTCTATTAAGAAAAATAGGCCAAAAGCAAAGTTTGAATTTTCATTCTATTTCCACTTTAGCAAAAATGTAAGGACCTAAAAAATAGTTTTAGAATAGTAATAGTATAATTAAAATGACACATGAATATTTTATTATTAAAGTGAAAAGTATATATAAATAGAAAAATCAGTTATTCATTTTTTATTTTTAATATAATCACCATCTCTCTAGAAAAGTTTTCTTTTTCTCATTTGTCTTCTTTTTAAATTTCCAATCTCATCTTTTATAAGACTGACAATCAGAGGCCGCCACTAGATTACTAGCAGTGAATAGAACAAAATTGTCAATCAAAATTTTAATTAGAGTAAGTTCAATTATATTCTTTTTCCTTTGAATTAGTTTTATGTTTTCCTATTTACTTCGATAGATTTTCTTTGCATGAGGTACCCGAGACTTTAGGATGAGTCTCTAAGTCCTAATGATATGTTTGAACCATTGATCATGACTCTATGGTGCATGTTACGTTATCACTGTATTTTAGATCTCTTAGTGGGCACGCGTACTTCTAATGAGGTAAGAGAAGCTCGTTTTACTTTTCAATAGAATCATAGGTTAGAAGATTTCGATGTGAAGGTGATGTGGTCACAAACTTCATCTTTTCTTGCAGTGTTTGTTGTTGAGTAAATTAGAGTGTTTTGATTGATATTGGATGTAAAATTATAGAGATGGTAGATTTTGTTGATTATGTAAATTACATGTTGATTTTGACGAGATGAAATTCTTGAATATGTTTGAATTGTACTATGAATCATTTGAAGTGTGGTTGTTTGAGTTTGAAATTGAATTTGAATGAATCTGGTTTAGAATTATAAATGTATTGGTATATAGGTTGGCATAAAAGTTCAAGAAGAGTAACTCTCCAATTTTGAGCAAAGTGATATCATTTTAATCTTGTATGTTTTGTGAAAATATATATTTGGGTATTTATTTTTTAAAGAACACTTGAAAAATAATAAATTTTATAAAGTTTCTTCTGATATTTTTGGTCAAGTGAGAGATTTTCGCTTAAGCGAAAGATCCTCGCTCAATCTAGAATGTAACAGTAAAATTCACTTTGTTTCGGGCCCATTTTCACTCGAGCGAGAACTCTTGGGTCTATTTTTGCCCAAGCCAGAGGACTCTCGCTCAAGCTAAAATAATATTGGAATTGAACATGCTCTTCGTCTCATTTTCACTCAAGCGAAAAAAATTTCGCTCAAAAGAGACCAATTTTTGCTCAAGCTAAAAAAAACTTCTTTTGATTTTGTTTTTTTAATTATTGTGTAATTTTTTTTTAATTTTAATGAATGTTTATTTTTATATCTATAAGTTAAATATTTTATCTTTAATGGATGTATGATGTGTGAAATGATTGATGAATCAAGTGAAAGTGTGATCACTACATACGATTTTCAGGAAAGAAAATATTGTGTTAAGATTTTTAGGGGAGTGTATTTATTTGTGAGAACCATGTGAAAGAGATAATCCTCACTCTACTGATATATTGGAATCATATATATGAAGAATATCAAAGAAGGTTCATATGACTAAATTTGAGATTTTAAAGAACTTATTAGAGTAGATCATATGGATTTGCTCGTGTCATGTGACGATGAATTTCTTGAAGGGGAGATTATATTGTAATGAGAATATGATAATATGACATGACTAGGTCTCTGAGTTCTATTTTAATACACTGGTCTTATGGAAGTAGAGTCGAATGTCTATGTGTTGGTGTGAGTAGATTTCTAACATGATTCATGTTAAACACTAGATATTTATGGATACTTGCCTTTTTAGTACATAAATTTGATGAAGTGTGATGATTGATGTGTTGTGATGTAAACTGAGATATATGAGGATATTCTTGAATAAACAACAGTTAAAGAATTGAATTGAAAGTTTTAAAAATACTAGTTTATCCATTTTTTTTGTTTATGGTTGTTTTTTTAAAAGCTATAATGATTGTGTTTTACACATGAGTAGAGGTTACAAGTAATGGATCTCAACATTGATAAGCTGAGGAGTTAGTAGAGAAAAAATTAAAAATCTTTTATTTTTTTGTGTATATAAATTTGAAAATCCTTATAAAAAGGGATAAAATTTTGTAATATAATATTGGGAGTATAAAACACTCTTTAGGGAAATATATTGGTGGTAGGAAAAAGTACACCACCTTTGCATTGCTTCAATTGAAATAAATTATAGGTTCTCGATATCTCTTTGTTGCTCAGGTGTTCTAACCAGTATGCTCCATTGCTTAAGCTTTTCTGAACGTGAAACGATCCTTCCCAATTTGGGGCTAACCTCCACACTAGATCTCCTTTTCGAAAGATCTCATCTTGACTTTGGTGTTGTATCCACGGGCAACCCTTTGCTTGGACGCTTCCTCTCATATCTTAGCTTTATCCTGGAGTTTTTGGACTAGGTCAAACTTCTTTTTGAGATACTTATATCTAAAAATAGTTTGTACAATAAACTAAAACTAGAAAAATTTAGAGGAGAAAACATAACATAACTGGAATTAAAATTGCAATTGAAATAAACTAAAGTTAAAAGAAATTCAATGCATAAACTAAAATGTAAATGTACAAATTAAAAAGAATTGCAATAATTAGAAGAAAATTACATTCAAGAAATGTGAAATATCAAACAAAACCATAATCAAGTTATCTTCAACTTTGAATGCATGAAACCCAAATTTAAATTCTTTGCTTAATAAAGAAGACACAAAACCAATCAATTTGTATATTCAAAAAGAAAAAGAAAATCTTAATCAATAATTGAATTTAAAAATGAATCAATAAAAGAAAACAACTTGAAGAAAGTATCATCTAACATAGTTTGATATTTGTTATCACCTATTTCAAGAATTTAATCACCTTTCAAATATAAATTTGCATAAAAAATAAATAAAATAAGACAAAACCTAAGGTTGAAGAATAATTGTGAACTAAGGAGGAGAGAAAATGAAAAACTAAATATTTAAAATTGTAAACTACATGAACTGAAAAAGCAAAGAACTAAACTAATACTAAATTAGTTAAAATGTATCTGTAACAATTAATAATAAGATTACAATTTGTAAGTATAGTTTAGTGTACACTTTTTTTATCAGTTTTATTCTGTATATCTTTATATACATTAACTAACTCTTTAATTTTTTTATCCTAAAATACCGTCTATCAAAATTAAAAGTATTATTATTACATAATTATAATTATAATTTTTTTTTAAAAATAAAATATTTTATAACTATTTTTCATACATATCTGATTATAATTTTACTATTTATATTATAAAATAAATTTTAAGCCTAACTTAATTCCGTAAAAGCGACTAATGAGGTGAAATTTGCACCCACATATATATAATGAAATGTTATAATCTCCAACCATTTATTTGGATGAAAATTTACAGGATGTTCATATTATATAATTATAACATTATAAAAATTGTTAAAAAAAGTTATTTTATAAATTTTAGTAATATATGTTTAAATTAATTCTACTATAATGATTCTTTTTAATTGTCATGTGCATAAACGCAACTGTTTAGTATATATAAAAAGATCAACAATGTATAATTTTTAAATAACATTATGTTATAATATTATATTAAAAGCAGTTATTACAAATTTGAAAGAATAAAATAGTAATCCACACAATTAGTTTTAAGAGTAACAGCATTGGAAATAATGGATGGAACACTTAAGAGACAGTAATATTTAGTGCTAATTGTTGATTTAGTAAGTAATACTTTAGTACTAATATGTTCAGCAGCTGTATTAAATTATAATTGAAAAGAAAAATATGTTTTTTTAACTAAAATATGAATCTCATATTGAGAGACAGAACAAATCACACAACTATTTGTAAACTGGTTCTTTTACAATGTCCAACTAACATACTTTTTCCATTTCCATTACATGGAAAAGTTAACATTTTCTATCTCTTGGGAGCCCACAAATCCAACCAAAACCGCGTAAATATTCTCCATTGTTTCTTTCAACCATTTTTTATTAATTTTTCTGCTGCATATTGGCAATAATAGGAGTGAAACAAATAAAATCAAACACATATTACCCATTCATTGCTTAGCTTCTGCCATTAACTTAGTTTAGTCACAAAAATCCTGTAGTTTTACTCTAAATAAACCAGACCACACACCATAACTACAATCTGCCAAATAACACAGAGCAACCCAATTTGCTCCAACTACAAGACAACGTAATGCTGACACAGACACGAAAATTTGGAATTTTTGCTCCATCTTTTTAGCTTTGTCTCTTTAATTAAGATACCAATTCCGTGACGAATTCATCTCGCAACATGCATGACTCTGTTTTGGATCCCTTCCAGGTGACACTCTTTGTTTTATTCATTTTGTTTAACCAGTACTTGCAACAATATTATTGCTTCAACATGTCTAGCTCAATACCTTAATTTTAAACTGAGATATTCATCACGTTGCAATGTTTCCTGACAACAGGTGACGGATTCGATTCCTTTCATCTTCCATCAGCGTAATTTGGTTGAAGAAACCAAAATCTTCCAGCAGAACATTTTCTGCATTATTAACCAATAATTGCTTTGCTTCAGCATGATTGATAGACACAATATCTAGTTATTGTTTGAAAATAATCGATAGTGTTTGTGAATCTATTTTAAATTTCTTACATGGTCTTATCTAGATTTCATTTTATTAAAACACACCATCACATTATTCGTTTCCATTGTTAATTGATTTGTTAAACTTAATTGTCATTTATATGTGATATGTATAACTTGCCCAACCCTCCTAAACCTGGCCATTAGAGAATTGTGGAAATTTTAAAGTTAGACCAAACACTAATCCATCTATTTCTTTTTGTCTAAGTCGATATTATATTTTTTTCCTTTTTTTTTAATTAGGGTAACTCATTGAAATATAATAAAAGCCACCATTATCAAGACTACAATTGCTTCAGCTGTAACCAAGACTTGGTATAGTCTTCTACCTATGAATTATAATGGGACAAAATGGATAAGACAATGTTGTCTTCAAAATAACAATTTTTGTTTTATTCTATAACTGCCTTTCAATCTTAAATTTTTGCCAAACAAATTTCAGTGATGGTTATCATGGTAAATTTTGATTGGAGTAGTCTAGTCAAACTAATATTTTATGGGTAAATAAACATCATATTTTTTGACAGACTTTTTAATGAGTATGTTGATTCAAATCTAAACCCCGAGTTTGGTATCCCTTCTAATTACCAGTGTTAGGGACGGGTAAGACTATGCAAGTATTGTGGTTAATGGGATCCGAGTGATAATTATAAATATCTTTGTTATTATGTATTATTAACAAATATCAATCAATTATGTCTTTAATCCATCAATGATTATCTTAATATCAATAATTTATTTGCCAATCAAAATTAATGATCTAATAATAAAGATGTATCCAATGAACCTTTCTAAATAACCAATGCTTGATGATTCCTTCATATACATATAGAATAAACATAATGTAGTTATTAGAAACAACTGAATAACGAAATGAATAGAGATATTTGTGTTCAAAATCACTCATTATATAAATCTCTTATACCTCATGTTTATGTTAATTTTTATTAAATTTACTATTATGTTACACCTAAATGTTCTTTTATTAAATTTTTTCAGAATGGAATTAGAGCCTAACTATTTTTTAGTAGTTATGATCATATTTAAGAAAAAACAAGCTCTTTCTTTTTTATATTTAATTTTTTTGTTTTTTTTAACACAATATCTAGATTTTTTTTTTTATTTTAGGAGTCAAACTTGTTTCATTAATGTTTTAAAAAGAATAAATTTAAGTTATACATTTTTTGTTTTTTTCTTTTTATATTCAAAATTATGTTAATATATTTAAATTGAAAATTTATTCAAAATACTAATCAAAACAAAAAAAAATCCATAAAACTTTTATTTATTTATAATTAAAATAATTAAGTTTTGATCATCAAGATTATGAAAATTTATACAAGAAGAAGTTGAACTATCCTATGGTCAAGTGAAAATTATAATGGATGACAATGCGTACTCCAAATCAAGATAGTAGGAATCACAAGTTCATTATAATTGCAAATATCTTTAATTATTATATATTGATAGAGAATTATTGAATTACCGTTTATAATCCAATATGATTTATGTATTAATAGATATCAATCAATAATTCTTTTAATATTATACAATAATTATCTTGATATATCAATCAATAAGTTTAACAATAAATAATAAAGAAGATGTATTCAAACCAGAATTATAAACAAATACATCTTTATGAATAATATAAGAGAATTAATTGTGTAAAAAAAAATAAGAGTCATTTCCACATAGGAGAGAACAGTATCCTTACTGGACTAGGAATTTAAAGATTATTAGAACAAATAAAAAGTTGTGAATCATATTTTCTATTTGTCCACACTATTGTACAGGAGGGAGGAAATTGTCTACACTGCTTTCCAAAAGAAAGGAAATTGGTGACTTAACTATCATACAAAATAAAAGCGCGTCAGTGGGACACATAAAACTATAAAATTGTTTCTTTTTCCAGCAGGAGCTGTGCTTCTTTAGTTCTTTCATTGTGACTCTACCCACTCATTATTGACGAACTCAACGACTATTCACCATTCCACACTATTTCTGATTTTCTGCTATGAATTGTCAATTAGTCTCGGCTAATATCTTTCTTAATATGGCCAAAGTCATGAATTAGACCATGTCTCAGCTGATTTTGTTTCCCAACTTAAATTCTTTTACTCAATTAAGAATAAGAAATCGTAAATACATTAAGATATATCTCCACAAATAAATTAATCAGACAAACACATATTATATTCATAAACCAATCCAATGCTATTGTTTGTCAAAAGCGATTTTGAACACATTAAACACGCGTTAGTAGTCACTATGACAAATAATTACTAACTTATAACATTGAAAAGATTATGTACCAAACTTACTTTCTAAAATATTATAACCTTAAAAATTCCCGGTGAGAGCACAAGATCTTTTTAATAATTATAATGATTTAATTATGAAATTTTGATGTATTTATGAAGTTTTAATGGTTTAATTAATTTACATTATGTTTAAATAAATTTTCTCATAACTATTTCTTCTAGAGAAAACAACTTACTTTTCAACTATGAAAATGATTGAAGAACTTGTCTAAACATAATTATATTGAGAGGGTCTTTATATATAACCAATGCATTTTTTTAAAATATACAGATAGATGAAAATGGTTCAAGAAAAAGTTGTTCGTGATAAAAAAGGAAAATATTATTATTTTCTGTATTATATATTTATTTAAGTAAATAAAAAAGTAACTTATAAAATATTTTGAAATTAAAAAAAATTCCATGTGTTTTGTTCTTAATGTTGACTGAAACACGGTGAGGGCGAGACTTAGTGGTATGTGCAATGTTTATACCTCGGAAGTCAAGTCTGGGTAGCAGGGTCGGTGCAGAAGACGTAAAAGAGGCTGAATTAATGGTATTTAAATACTTGATGAATCATGATACTTAGTTGTATTTTAGAGAATATATAATAAAAACAAATAAACCCTGTAACTAATAATAAACTTGTAACTCTGTAACGCAATACAACAACCATAATTCCAATTCAAAGCGAGTCAAGAACTTCTTCCACTCTTTTATCCTACGCACTGCTCCCTGCTTATCCTGCGCCTCCTTTGCGAGATCCTGCCCTTGCACCGTCACTCTCCGCGCCTCTACACTCTTAATTCCGCTATTTTGTCATCTTATTTCGTTTCAGGTACTCATCGATCTATCACACTATTCAATGTCACTTCGCGAAGACAATTTCTCCGTCTTATTTTCAAATTTGCGATCGGTTATCCTTTTCTGGATGAACGTTTTTTTTTTAATATTCTGGCAAAATTTGATTTCGGCAGTTTTAACTTGTTCTGCGTTTCACTGATCTGTGACTGATAGCATGGGCTTTAGTTGCACTTTGCTCTGATTGGCGGAAACTGTTTCGATCCGTTTCCGTTTAGCTTCTGTATTGATTGAGATTTTGCTAACCAAAACGTTGAGCTTATCATAGTGGACTGGACGCAAACGCTGATTTCACCTCTTTGAAGTTTTTACACATCATTTGTTGTTGAAGGATGATGAAATTGTGCGAATAATTTAGTATATAATAATTTCAGTTTTCTATTTTATTGTATTTGTTAGAGTTAGACAATGTTATATTGCACTTTTTAATTGATATGAATGAAATGAATGAAAGTATTGCGTGTATTCAAATTTCCATATCATGCAAGTGAAATGAAGCTATGCTGAAATACTTCAAAATAGAAATCATTGTAAATGGACAGACACCACACCTAACAGCGCTATTTCCTTCCTTCTTTCCTTTCGAATTGATGAAAATTGCAATTGTCACCGGGATGTGAACATCTTTATCGATGCATTTTTTTTAAAATACAAGATTAAAAATTATCTGTTATTTAATGTGATTTAATGGGCTAATAAACATTTCAGTGAGAAAGAATCATGAGTTGTTTCAGCTGTTGTGAGGAGGATGAACTCCAGAAGTCTGCTGAAAGTGGAGGACCCTATGTAGTAAAAAATCCAGCAGGTAATTTGGCTCATACAATGCTAGAGCAATGCATCAGGGATGATACATGTTTAGTTTGCTATTCTAAGCATTCTGGCATCTTCGAGTGATTCTAGGGTTTAGGGTTTAATTTGTTTGATGTTGTTATTTTACATGAAAATTGAATTTGACAAAGTTATTGTGATAAATTCTATTATGCAGGAAATGATGGAAATTATCATGCTTCTGAAACTGCAAAGCAGGGCACTCAGCCGGTTAAAGCTCAGCCCATTGAAGTTCCAAATATACCAGCAGATGAACTAAAAGATGTTACAGATAACTTTGGTCAAGATGCTCTGATTGGAGAGGGGTCATATGGAAGAGTATATTATGGTGTTCTTAAAAGTGAGCAGGCTGCTGCAATCAAGAAGTTGGATGCCAGTAAACAGCCTGATGAGGAATTTTTAGCCCAGGTATGTATATTGCATTCTTGGTTTAATACATTTTTGTCAGGTCATTAAGTTGCTCAATTTCCATTAACCCTCTTATTTTTAAACTTTTAGGTTTCAATGGTATCAAGGCTGAAGCATGAAAATTTTGTTCGGTTGCTTGGGTACTGCATTGATGGAAGCTCCCGTATTCTTGCTTACGAGTTTGCATCTAATGGATCTCTTCATGATATTTTACATGGTAAATAGTTTTTCTTTGTTCAAATTAGAAAAATACTAACATTTGAAATTTTCTGTTAGAAGAACTGAGGAGATTATGGCTTTTGACATTGTTTTATTTTCTTTTTGTTGCCTTCACTGGCAGTATTACCACTTGAGAGATTTTAGTCAAGTCTGTATCTTTATTATATATAAATGTTCTCACAATTGTCATTGTTCATGCAGGCAGAAAAGGTGTTAAAGGAGCACAGCCTGGTCCAGTTTTGTCATGGGCACAAAGAGTAAAGATTGCTGTAGGGGCTGCAAGAGGACTTGAATACTTGCACGAGAAGGCTGATCCCCACATTATCCACCGGGACATCAAGTCAAGCAATGTGTTAATCTTTGATGATGATGTTGCTAAAATTGCAGATTTTGATTTATCAAATCAAGCTCCGGACATGGCTGCGCGTCTTCATTCTACTCGTGTCCTTGGAACCTTTGGTTATCATGCACCAGAGTAAGACATGATTACAAACTTATCAATTTCCTTTCTGTCACAGTTGACTAAAGTCACTAGACAGACGTTAACAATTCCTATTAATTTTGTCTCTTTATCATAGTATCAATCAATTTTTAGAAACAAATTTTTATTATATCTGGCACCTTGGCCTCTCTGACAGACTGCTGAATTACTATCTGTGTAATCTTGTGGATGCAGATATGCAATGACTGGACAATTGAATGCTAAGAGCGATGTATACAGTTTTGGCGTTGTCCTTCTGGAACTTCTAACTGGAAGGAAACCTGTTGATCATACACTACCACGTGGACAGCAGAGTCTGGTTACTTGGGTACTAATTTAATCTATATCTTATCTTTACCTCTCCTCAAATACACTCCAATCAAAAGAGGAGAAAATAAACCTTTGTTACTTGGGTACTAATTTAATCTATATCTTATCTTTACCCCTCCTCTAATACAATCCAAAAAGGAGAAAATAAACCTTTTTATTGCTGTCTATTGTTGACTCTAAAATCCTAGCTACTGACACTGATGACAGCAATGGATATATGTTGTTTCAGGCTACACCAAAACTCAGTGAGGATAAAGTCAGGCAGTGTGTTGATACAAGACTAGGAGGAGAATACCCACCCAAAGCTGTTGCTAAGGTGCTTACTGTCATTTAGTGTACTTTTCTTCACAATTTACTTTTTTTTTCATTTCCTTGCTAACGTCCTATTGATGTCCTTGAAAATATTCTATTGCTTATATATTATGAAATTGTATGCATATGAACTGGAAAACTATGTAAAGCAGCTCACTAGAGGTAGCATCTGAATTCTATATTTTGTTTAGGTAGTAAATACTAAATATGCAGAAGACCAAACTTTGATCTAAAGTGTTCTATCATTGGAGGCAGTAATTTTGTGTTGTTTATAATCTCAATTTTAATACTAGTTGAAGGATCCTTGCACAGAGGAAAATATACAAATATAAAATGTAGGAACCTTGCACAATATTCTTTCCTGAGAATCTTCATAGGAACTACAGATATCCTGGACAACTGTCCTTCACTATAAAAGATCAATTTAAGAACAATATTCATGGATGACACCTCGATACTTGGTTAATTACAGATGGCTGCTGTTGCTGCACTTTGTGTGCAATATGAAGCTGATTTCAGACCAAACATGAGCATTGTAGTCAAAGCTCTTCAACCTTTGCTGGCTGCACGACCTGGACCTGCCGGTGAAACACCAAATTAGTTCTCTGTTTCTCTTTGTCTCTATATTTGTGAGTATGTGCACAAGTTTGCATGCAAAATATAAAAGTGCTTCAGAAGATGGTGGTAAATTGCTCCAACATGACTTTATATCCAATTGTTTACACTGCATTCATTTTGTTCATAATCCATGAGGGTCTTTGCTTATATTCATTTTATTGTATTTGTTTTATAAGTTAAAAAATATATATTTGTTCTCTCTTTTTTTTTCCTTTGTATCCTTAACTTTTGGATGATTGCCATCTTTCCGATAAAGAGTTGGGAAAAGTACAAAACAAAATTGAGTATACTCAAAGCTAAGTGCAAGTCAATGGACTGCTGGAAACGGATATTCATTAAAGAGCCCTTATTGTTCCATTGATTCTTTTAATCTTTTATTAAGATGTTTGTTAAATTGAGAGTTGTATAAATTACTCAGAATATCAATTTCAGAAGTTAGGAAAAAAAGGGAAATATTGTTTCACTGCTCCATTTTGTGGTGGTTGTTTCATTTGTGATTTAGTTTTTAGTCACACATATTGTTTTTTGCTCGAATGATATTGTGTTAAAAAAAAAGATTTGCAATGCAAAGTATTTTAGGATCATCCAAGTCTTCTTCTCTGAGTGGATCTGTCTTTAAATTGAGGTGTGATTTAATATAAGTACATGGTTATGTTAACATAGTTTGCTATGTAATTTGCATATTTAAAGTAATTTTTTTTAATACAAGTTTTTCATGATGGCTTTAATAATGTCAGACATAAAAATAATGATTTGATTACCTATGATTAATCGTGTGTAATTAAGGTATTTTTTTGCACGGGTTGTACAGTGAGGACACTATCGTTCTCCTCTGTTATGTTTGGTGATTTGATCATAATCAATTTCAATGGCAAATAATAATCAGGCAGGATGAAGAGAGGTTTTGATGAAAATAATTTCAAGGTAGAAACACTAAATAAACTTCGATTGAGAAGCTTCAGAAACAGAAACAAAATGAAATTTCTTCAGGTATTATCTCAGTATCAGGTTCTTCGTTTATAAGAAAAGATTCATTGAGTATAAGGCGTTCGGTATGCATGGAAATAATCGACTTTAGAAAATCATTTGATTTACAACTCAGTTTTTTAACAAGGATTTGTTTAAAATGAAACTAGTATCAATCTTACGATACAAAGTAACAAGTGCTTAAAGATTACTTACACGAAATAGAAGTAAATAAGGAACATTTTAGAGAAACACAAAAACTAAAAAAATTAAGTTATCAAGACAAAAAATCATGAAGTTACACACACCAACCAATGCATAGTGGATTTTGTTTTGAAATCTACTCTTTTTTTTTTCTTTTTATTGAGAAGGGTGTGATTACAAAAAACACTATAATGGTCAAGTGGAACTAATAAATGTGCGATTAATAAATAATTTATCTAAAATCATCAACCATTTATAGAATTTTGACAAATCTTTTACATTGAGGAGCCTAGTTAATCTAATCTATTCATTTCAATGTCTAATTAGTGTCTAAATTTGTGATTATGCATGTAATCTTCTTTATATAGTTAATACAAGGTGATGTATAGTTAATACAAGGTGATGTATAGTTAATACAAGGTGATGTTTTAGGTGACTAAAACCATGTCTCCTAAACTCGAGATGGTTGTTGAGAGCTTATGAATGATGATATGAATCAAGAAATGTTATTTCTTATTGCCATTTCCTCCACATTGGAACATTCATCCCTTTTTAAGAATTTAAAGATGATTTACTAAAAAAAAAATCATTAAATAAAAAGCAATTTTAGAAACTAAAAATAATTAGTTACTATAATGACTAATTTAGATACTATTGTATAAATAAAAAAATTATTGGTATATAAAGTAGTTTTTATTCTTAATAAAATTTATAAACTAGTTTCTAAATTGATATAATTTTTAAAACCTTGGTAGCTAAAACATTGGTAGCTAATTAGATATCAATTTAGAAATCATTTAACAATAATAGAAAATAATTTAGAAACCATTTTTTTTAGTTTCTAAAATGGTCTCTAATTTAGTTACTATAACGACTAATTATTTTTTCGTCTCTAAAATTGATTTCTATTCCATGATTTTCTTGTAGTGATTTTAGAAACTAAAAAAATCTTTTGGTTTCTAAATTAGTTTCTATTATGGTTAAATGATTTCTAAATTAGTATTTAATTAGCTACATATGTTTTTCTATCAAATTTAGAATTTAAATAATTAGATACCAATTTAAAAACTATTTAACAATAATATAAATTAATTTAGAAACAAAAAATTTGAGTCTCTAACATGATTTATGCAATCCTTTATAATAAAAATCAATTCAGATTATTTAGGATATTCAACCAAATATGATAATAATCAATGTCATATCATTTAATTATTTACTTATCTTTGCATATAAAATTAAAAAGGAAAATTGAACAGAAAGTTCTTGTGTTGATGCAATAAATTTGACTAGAGGTGGTTTGTTTTTTAAAGTGCCCATAAATGAATATAATTATTAGATTTAAATTTTATGTAATCTTTTAAAAAATTTACGTGATTAATCTGCAAAAGCATATGTGTTTAACCCTAAATTTTAATAAAATATTTTTATATAATCAGAAAATATTTGATGCCTTTGAATCCAATTAATATCAAGTAATTAGTGTTTTAAGTCCATACACTCACGTGTATAATTAAGACTCAAATGGTGTCTTAATGCACAAAGCCTTATAATCTGAATTAACGGTAACGAGTTCTTCAAGTTCATCACCAATAATCCTGCGGTTCTGCAAAACCAAAGGACTGCTTCAAAGTATCCATGGACCAAAAAATCCAGGCCTAAACTATTCATAGCCATCACAATGCACGCAAACATTATCTACCATCAACTCAACCCAGAATCTTAGTCAGAAAATAACACCCTCACGTATTTTAGGAAGATGATTTTCACCGTAGTAATAAGCCGTTGTCGAAGAAATTACAGTGCCCTAATTAATCCCTCCTAAAATTCTGAAAAACAACGTCAATTCTGAACACTCGTTCATGTTAAGGCTCCGCTTCTGATCTATTCCAAGATAGAAACTTAGAAAAGTTAAAGTACATATATAAACCCCTTCAATCATTTGGTGATTCATTAAAAAAAATAGTATCAATAAATCATATATATCATCCTCCCAGAAGAAGAAACAAATAAGGGGAGGAAATCTATATTGCATATCTTGCCTACGTTGCTTTGTCGTCATTAATTGGTAAGAGAAAAAAAAATCTGATAGAAAAGAAAAACAAAAATGAACTCAAAAGTAGTTATCTCTGGTGTTTCCCTCATCCTCGTGGTGGGTGTTGCCATCGGTGTTGTGGTTGTGGTTAACAAAAAGGACTCAGATCCTCAAATAGCTGCTCAGCAAAAGAGAATGAAGGTAATGTGCGAAGGCACCGAAGACCCTCAGCTTTGTCACGAAACTCTCAGCACTGTGAAAGGTAACACCTCAGACCCAAAGGTTTACATAGCAGCAGGAGTGGAAGCAACGATGAAAAGTGTGATCCAAGCTTTGAACATGAGTGACAAGCTGAAAGTGGAGCATGGAGACAAAGACCCTGGCATAAAAATGGCCCTGGATGATTGCAAAGACTTGATCCAATTCGCGTTGGACAGCATCGAGTCCTCGGTTAACTTGGTTAACAACCAGAACATTCAATCCATGTACGACCAATCCCCAGACTTCAGAAACTGGTTGAGTGCTATAATCTCGTACCAGGAGTCATGCACGGATGGGTTGAACAACGAGACAAACGGTGAGAAAGAAATTAAGGAAAAATTGAACACAGGTAGTTTGGACGAAATGGGGAAGCTCACGGGCATAGTCCTTGACATTGTGACAAACCTGTCCACAGTCCTTGAGAGTTTTGACTTGAAGTTGAATCTGAACCCTTCTTCTCGGCGTCTTCTTCAGGTGGATAGTGAAGGATTACCTACGTGGTTCTCTGGTGCAGATCGGAAGCTCCTTGCTCAAGTGCAAAAAGGGGCAGCAGCCGCACCAAACGCAGTGGTTGCCAAGGATGGTAGTGGTAAATTCAAAAGCATTAAGGAAGCTATTAACGCGTACCCTGCAAATCTCCAAGGCAGATATGTGATTTACGTTAAGACTGGGGTCTATGACGAGTCCATCTTAATTCCTAAGAAGTCAGCCAATATTCTCATTTATGGTGATGGCCCTGGAAAGACCGTTGTCACTGGTCGCAAGAACTTTGTAGATGGCGTCAAGACAATGCAAACTGCTACCTTCGGTATGCATTTATCTCATTTCATTTCCCAGCTTTTTCTTACTACATCGATCCCTTATTACAACTCTTCTTCTCCTAAACAAAATTAGTATAAAATTGTTGCTTTAAATCAAATATGAAAAATACTATTCTCTTAAAAGTTGCTCCTTTTTAGCCCTTCTCTCTCTCAAAAAATCTATTTATGCTCAACGTGCATTAGCTGATTCTGCATGAATGCATATACACAGCCAACACTGCACCAGGATTCATCGCCAAGTCAATGACATTCGAGAACACCGCTGGTGCCGCCAAGCACCAGGCAGTGGCATTCAGAAACCAGGGAGACATGTCAGCAATCTTTGACTGCGCATTTCACGGTTACCAAGACACACTGTACGTTCACGCGAACCGTCAATTCTACCGCAACTGCGAAATCTCTGGAACAATCGACTTCATCTTCGGAGCATCTGCTACTGTGATCCAGAACTCCAAAATCATCGGAAGGTTGCCAATGGCTAACCAGTTCAACACAGTGACCGCTGACGGAACGAAGCTGAAGAACATGGCTACAGGGATCGTGCTCCAGAACTGCGAGTTAGTGCCAGAGCAGGCTCTTTTCCCTTCCAGGCTTAAAACTAAATCGTACTTGGGGAGGCCATGGAAGGCATTTGCAAGAACTATTGTCATGGAATCTACCATAGGTGACTTTATTACAGCAGAAGGGTGGAATGTTTGGGATGGGAACTTGTATCTTGACACCTTGTACTATGCTGAGTATGCTAACACTGGAGCTGGTTCCAACATTCAAGGAAGGGTAAAGTGGAAGGGCTACCGTGGAAATATTAATAAGAACGAGGCCACACAATTCACTCCTGGCCAATTCCTCAGAGGTGGAACTACCGGAAATGCTGATGATTGGTTGAAGGCTTCTGGTGTTCCTTACGCCATTGGATTCATGAAAGCTTGAATTGAATGTTAATTAGTTCTAATGGAAGGGTTATACTTCTGGCTAATCTTGGGAAGAAGTTTTTGTTTGTGTAATTTTATGTGCAACTTAATCTCTCTAGTTATGCAGAAATAATTAGCTTCGTTTTCAGACAGTTGCTTCGCTTCTGCTTCTGCTTCTGCTTCTGCTTCCAAGTTTGGGTGGAATCATATCTTGTACATGTGATTTTCAAACATAAGAAAACTGTACAGATAATCTTTTAAATTTTTACTTTGTAAGTGTCTTATAGGTGTATTACAAGTTAATGATATATGCAACCCATATATTAAGAATATCTTAGCACTTATTCCTCTCTTTCTCTTTCTCTTTCTCTTTCTTTTCATTACATTATATGATTTATTTTATTTGTATTGTTATTGAGAAATGTCAAACAGCAAAAGCTTTGTCCTGCAACATCATTATTCTCTCATCTAATGTTCCAAGTTGAAAAAAATATATTTTAGAAACAATTCTTAAAAATTAGTAGTGAACGTATTTTGTTTTTTTTTTTTTAATATTTTGAAAAGCAAAAAAATAAAATGAACCGTTAATAATGAGGAAAGGAAGAAGCTTGAAGAGACAAATTCCTTATATACAAAATTGGCAGCAAAAAAGCATGATCGATTATCGAACACGAGAAGGATATACATTTGCGTAAGGTTGGTTTCAAATTGGCGCTTACAGCTTGTTTGTTTAATTTATATATGAAAGTAGGATCAACGGAAGTAATAATTTTTTTTTTGTGGGTACGAGATAAATAATTAACTATTTTTTTTAGTTTGTTTGTGAATAAAATATAAGGAAATAATTTTTTTGTTGGATCCCACAGTAACGTTCTTGTCAAATTATAATGTAAAGTATTTTTTTTTTTAATTTTGGAATTTAAGTATAAACTGGAGTGACCCATTATTGCCCAGGAAGACTAATACCGTGGTTCTAGGGTTCGTTTTGTTTTGTCTTTTGTGTGTCGAAATCTACAAATAATTCATAACTGTTTTTGTATTGTTTTTCTTAACCTTTATTTATATATATTTATACAATTTTATTAACATAAACTCTTATTACATTATTAGATGATATGTGATAATTAGTAACATTTTATCCAATAAACTAAAGACTTTTAATAATATTAAGATATTTATAAATATCACTAATTACTTTTTTTTATTAAAGAAGTGACATTTGAAAAAATTTTACTAAATTTTTTTAGTAATATTTTTTTATTAAAAAAGTAACATTAAAAAATGTTATTAAAAATTTGTAGTGAATTGTTTGATTAGAAAATTGTAAAGATTACTTAGATTTGAATGGTAACATATGAATTTAATAATTTATGTTTGGATGTTTTTATTCTATAAGTAAGCTAGTAATAAAAATCTGTCAACACAAACACTTAATAATATTTCAATCAATTTTTAATGTTTGAAAGTGAATTTAGACATGCCTTGTCAATAAATGTCACTTTTATTTGTCACTTTTATTTACCATATAACATACATAAGATTCTTAGCATGTACTCTAGCTATAGTATCATGAGAATGACTCTAACAACTAACACTCATTCATTGTGAAACATATAGTTATTCAACATCAAACCTTCTCCTTTAATTGCAACTTCATTCTTGAGTCTCAACCACAACTTCTGAGTTTCCTCATCCTTTTCTTGTCAATGAAATCCTTCAATATTTCTTCATACTCCTTCATCTTGGCTTCAGTTTCCCCAACCCAGTGATGAATTCTCAATATATAGCCACTTAGCCCAAGCAAGACACAGGCAACAAGCCATTCTCAAGATGTTTCAACAAGTAGTAGTCTTTTCTTGGAATTCATTGAACTCAGTGGATGAAAACCTCAATTCAAAGATAATTATATAAAAAAAATGTAATGAAACAAAAGAAAAGTTTTACTTTCTGTTCCAGAAATTTCATCATACAGCTAATGAGCGAAACATGGGTTCACTGAAAACTACTCACTTCCCAGAACATAAAAAAAAGTACCTCTTTTGGGGTCCCGAAAACGCTTAGGAAACATTGTAATAGTCATCATCTTATTTCTAGGTTTGTTGATTAAATTATCCTTACACTAAGCCATGATAAGAAGCTTAGAGATTTTGATTTCCTCATTGTTGTCTTCTGAACTCACTGTCTCGTTTTGCTGATCTCACTTTGGCCTCTTTCAGTCCACTTGGTTGTGCTACTTGATTCATTTTGATCGCCTAAAATGAATACCGGAGGACCCTTCCAATCATCAAAGAGAATTCCAAAGCGTGAAAGAAAAGAGGAAGTAGCCCATTCCTGTCAAACCACTTGCCAGTAGTAGGCCTCCCAATTAAAAAGAACAACAAATTTCTGTACCATTCTTCTTCATTTGTTACTTGTTTGCATTCATTGAATTGGGCAAAAATTTCGGGAGTAGATTCCAATAGTAAGAAATAGAAATACTGATAAGATGAATGCTACAAGGACTGCTAGTAACAACACCTGTCGTACCACCTGCATATATAAATGTAGTCTTAAATAATAAGTTTTAATCTTGTAATTTAGATGACTGGAATAGACAATGTTATAACTATAGTTGCTTACCTTTTATTACAAATGTTGATGCCTGAGAAAGACAAGGTAGCATGAGAATCAGAAGAAATAGCTGAAACCTAGGGACTGATAACTGTTGGTATTTTCATATTGACATGATAGTTTTATGATCAGTATATGACAAGTTCTTGAAGTCATTATGTTTTTTTATCTTTGTTGTAAGAATGTTCTCCTGAAGACAGGCCACTACTTCTCCCTGCAAGTTTCTCTCTTTCCCAGACAAAAAGCCAAGTGTCATAATTTTCTAGGGAAGCTTGTGATGAAGTATGAGCCACGGCGGACCTTTTGTTGTCTCAGAGTAGTTGGAAACCAACATGTGAGGGCAAATACATGTAGGTGTCCAAGCATTACTCGCAAAATGTTCCAAGTGTTTAAGATAGCCCTTGATAGAGATGGTGTATGTGTTAGGAAAAAATCTTAAGAAATTGAAAAAAAATTGTTTTAGTTATAGTACCACCATACATTAGTTTCTTTACTTACATGCAAGTTAATGGATGGATTGGAAACAGTACTGCTTGTACCAAGCAAGAATGCTTAATGATATTTTTAATGATGTAATATTTTGTTTAAATACAGGAACAAAAAGATAATAGGAAATAGAGACAAATATTTTAAACAGACAACTATTACTAAATTAATGTTCTTTATTAACAAAAGAGTAATGTTTTTGGTTAAAAAATTATGATTTTTTCACAAGACAACCATTATTTTTAAAATTTCATATCACTCATCATTATCTCATGTTAGTTAATTTGATTAGTTGATATTAGTTAAAATGAACCAGTCTCTAACCAGTAGAAACTCGTAAGAAAATAAGGTCCGTTCTATAAACATTACTCTTAAAAATTTCACAACCGGTGGCCTCAATTGTCGCTTTATTCCTTCTAATTAATGGAGGAAAAGAGTAAAGAATGCAAATACTGATAAACTGGAAAGTTCCTCCTATAATTAATGTGTATATATATTTATAGCCATATATTGATGAATAATACCACACTCTCACAAATCACTAATGATGGTAAAGGTAAAAGCAAAGAAAAGCACACTATTCAATGTCTAAAAAAAGCAATCTAGATTTCTTAATTAAAGATAGTATAATAGTATATTCTATTCTTTAACAATGCTCAATTCAAAATAAAAAAAATTAACAATGCTCCAACAGTGATCTAAAGATCATATAGAAGGTTCCAGAAGCATTAAGAGGTCTCCATCGAAATGAAGCATTCCTAATAATTATTATAAACATTAAATTAATGGCATTAACATGCATATACAAAAGGAGTCTATGAGTAAATATATTTACGTTCACCACTTCAACAAAAAGGATTTTGTTCCGACATCATGAATTACGTCTTCTAATTTTTTTCTCCATTGTTGAATCAACAAACTACTTTGATCGTCGTACATATAACAATTCAATATGTTATGTTCATGTGGTATAATTTCTAAAATTTCATCACACAAAAAATATTCTCGAATTTCTATTCATAAAGAAAAATATAAGAAAATTTGGAAAAACCAACCTGGAAGGCAAGATGGAGGCAGTAGGGGCTGTTCCACAGAGAAGCGATGGCGAGGTAGCGAGGAAGGCTGCAGTGACACTGGCAAGGTTGGCAGTGCAAAGTTGGCCAAAATGGCGCAGTGACGTGGTGGAGCTCGGAGTTCTGCGATCTCTTCCTCACTAGTGGTGTCGTGGAGGCAAATGGAGAATGGCAAGAGAGGAAGAGCAATGGAGAAGCAAATGAGAGGAAGACTAGAGAAGACCAGGCGAAGAGCAATAAAGACGAAACTAGCACGAAAGAGAAATGTATGAGATTCGAACACTTTTCTTAAATAATAAGGTGTAGTGTCGAAGAACACTTCTAAGCTTATGAATTTTAAAAAAAAATCTAACAATTTTATCTTATCAATAATATATGGTAGCTATAAAAATATATTTGAATAATTAAGAAACAGGAATTAAAATAAAGGAAATTACAATGAGATGTTTCCTTGTGATTAACCCTGGAAAAAGATAGGCATAATTAGAAAGTTGGTATAGAGGAAAGAGTTCAAATTTGATGGACGAGCGAAGGCAATACATATTGGGAGAGTTTGATGGCGTAAGAAACTAAAGGCAATGCGAAGTCGTCGATTCATAGCAGAGTCCACAGAAGCCATCAATAGTTTCAAAGAAATGTTCAACGTTTCTAAAATAATCTCAAACGTTCCATCCATCTTTAGGAATCCAAATTTCTATAAAAATGCTTCTGCAATAATTACTAGTGCTCACATAACCACCCCCGTAAACAACAGGGAAGAAGAAAACCTTTTTCTCTTTTTTTTTATCCATACCTATTAAAATTTAACAAAAAACCAAAAAAAAAAAAAAGAAAATGGAAAAGAAAACGACAATGGTCTCTGCTATTTCTCTGATTCTCGTAGTTGGCGTTGCCCTAGGTGTTGTCGCTTATGTCTCCACCGGCAATGACGAGCCCGGCACCGCAACCGACGACGGTGGTAAGGTCACCACCCACACGAAAGCTGTGCAAGCCGTGTGCCAAAACAGCGACGACAAGAAGTTCTGCTCCGACACTTTCACCTCCGTCAACACCTCAGACCCAACGGCATACGTCAAAACCGTCGTGAGAAACACAATGGACGGCGTCATCAAAGCCTTCAACCTAAGCGACACTCTCACCATCCAAAATAGCAAGAGCAACTCTACCGTCAAGATGGCCCTTGAAGATTGCAAGGACCTGTTGGAGTTCGCCATCGACGAATTAGAAGCGTCCGAGATTCTTGTAAAAGAGAACAACATTAACAACATCAACGACCGCGTCTCCGAACTCAAAAACTGGATTGGCGCCGTCGTCGCGTACCAGCAGTCGTGCCTCGACGGCTTCGACTCCGACAAGGAGAAGGACATGCAATCCAAGTTGCAAACCCAAGGTTTGGACGACGTTGGGAAGTTAACGGCGTTAGCGCTTGACGTTGTGTCCAGCTTCGCGGAAATACTCTCCGACTTCAATTTGGATCTCACTACCAAGACTTCGTCTCGTCGTCTTCTCGATTTGGAGCAAGATGGATATCCATCGTGGTTATCAATGCCGGATCGGAAGCTCTTGGCGGATGCAGGTAAAGGAGGTTCAGTTACACCTAATGTGATTGTTGCCAAGGATGGTAGTGGCGATTATAAGACCGTTTTGGATGCTATTAACTCCTATCCCAAGAATCAACAAGGAAGATACATTATCTACGTCAAGGCCGGTACCTATGATGAGTACATCACCGTTGACAAAAAAAAGCCTAATCTTCTAATCTACGGCGATGGCCCCACAAAGACAATCATCACCGGCAATAAAAACGTCGTGGATGGTTTTAGGACGATGAGATCCGCTACCTTCGGTGAGAAATTCTTTTATTTTCATTTCAATCACATGTGATTCTAGCTAAGAATGAAATAACATGTGAAAATAGTATGTTAATATGTCACTGATTCTTCGCAGCGACGGTTGGAGATGATTTCATTGCAAAGTCTATGACATTTGAGAACACTGCCGGCGCGGTGAAACACCAAGCAGTGGCGCTACGCGTGCAAGGTGATCGGTCGGTCTTCTACGACTGTGCCATGCACGGTTATCAAGACACACTTTACACCCACGCACATCGTCAGTTCTACCGCAACTGCGAAATCTCCGGCACGGTGGATTTCATTTTCGGCTACGGCACCACCCTGATCCAGAACTCGAAGATTATTGTGCGGAAGCCCGACGCGAATCAGCAGAACATTATCGTGGCGGACGGCACGGACCAAAAGAACATGCCGACAGGAGCGGTGCTGCAGAACTGCGAGATCGTGGCGGCGCCGGATCTGGAGCCGCAAAAGAATACGTTTAAATCGTACTTGGCGAGGCCGTGGAAAGCATATTCGAGGGCCATCTTCCTAGAAAACACGATCAGCGATGTGATTCAGCCAGATGGGTATCTTCCGTGGAATGGGAACATGTTCCTGGACACGTGTTACTTTGCTGAGTATCAGAACAGTGGTGCGGGTGCCGATGTGAAAGCTAGGGTCAAGTGGGGTCGTGGGGTCCTTAGCAAGGCTGACGCTAGCAAATTCACTGCTGATACGTGGCTCCAAGCAAACACGTGGCTCCCTGCCACTGGCGTCCCTTTCGATCTTGGCCTAACCAAAGCTTGAACTCAATCTCATCCATCAACAACCTCTGTCACATCATTCTTTTTCAGCAATTAAGAAAAACAGTCGCCAACACCTTGGTATATATCTAATGTCACTTAGGTTTAGATGAACCACGATACTGTATAGTAACCAAAGATTAGAATTTCCTAGGATCATCACTTCAGATTCCAAGAGTGAATGTCAGTATTTAGTTCTAATTAATAAGGTACCATTCATTGTATATATATCGATGAAGGGCATGAGAGGCTTGTCAATTTATTCAGGGGCTATCTTTTTCTTCATATCTTGTTAACTAATGTGTTAGTGCGCTTTACTTTGCCTTTTTTATTATTCAATTAATGACCTATTTTCAATCAAAATCAAGTCTGTTTAAAAGATACAGTAGCCTTCTGATTTTTGTTTGCCCTCAGCCAAACATTATCGTTACAATCTTTCAGTGGCCAATACCCTCCCACCACCGCTGGAACTATCATTTTTCCTCCACCTTTTCCATATCAAATATGTACCGGTCGGACCGGACAAGGTTGGTAATTAGTACCGATCCACTTGATTAATAAGATTAAGTCATACGAAGAAAATAATGTGTTTTTAATTACTATTCATATGTTAATTTCGACTCAAGAGTAACATGACTCACTATAGTCATATAAATAAGCATAATTTTTAAGGAAAATGTACATTATTATTATTCATGTGGGTTTATGACTCACCTTTACCGTTATCTTGGCATAAATGGGAGGTTAATTGCCGCAATCAATTGCAATCAATGGGAGATTAATTGCCGTAATCAATTACAATCAATGGGAGGTTAATTACCATTAATTGTATTTATTATTGTTGTCTCCTAGAACCACTATA
>Ga0123342_1001364_pt1 | contig 41006 bp, 18 predicted proteins | sample Turbeawhitnodule_FD_89960 | JGI IMG/M metagenome (GOLD analysis project Ga0123342, IMG submission 89960) | Root nodule microbial communities of legume samples collected from Mexico - Turtle bean Mexico white nodule | ecosystem: Host-associated > Plants > Roots > Nodule | place: Mexico: Nepantla...
CCCAATTAACTTCAAATCTTGCATTGACACTAGGCTCTTCACATTTGAGGAATGTCCTTGTGGCACTTTCACACCCTTTAGACATTGACAAAAACTAATTTTTCATCTTTTGACATGGTGTAAGAGGTTGGGGGAAAATATGTACGCTTACCCATTTCTATGGGTGCCAACTCGCCTCGTATGTTAATCTCAATCAAATCTAAACAATCATTTAGACCATCCTTCGTCTTCCCGTTAATGTTAAGAAGTGTACCAATTAAGCTATCACATATATTCTTTTTAACATGCATTACATTTATATAATGTTTGATTCTAACCTCGACCAGTATGGAAGATCAAAGAAGATTGATTTTTTCTTCCAAATGTTTGTCACAAATAACATTTTTTTTTTTACTTATCAAAGGTGTGGTTATGTTATTTACCTTTTCGTAAACCTCTACACACCAGTTAATGAAGTTGGTGGACCACTAGTCTCTTGGTGTCCACTAAAGGCTTTTTTTCAACCTCCGGTAAGGATGATGACTTCTAAGAAACCTCTGATGCCGAAGATATATTGTCTTCTTTCCATGTTTCAATTGTTGAGAAGTCGTGTCTTCTTCACATATTGGACTTGCTTTATGACTCTTAACACTCTAACCTGATAAGTTATCATATGCTGCAAAGTCATTGATAGTGCAAAATAACATGGCATGCAACTTGAAAGTTTCATTAGCAAATCCGTCAAATACTTTAACACCCTAATCCCACATTAACTTCAAATCTTCAATTACGGGACTTAGATAAACATCTATGTCATTCCCTGGCTGTTTCGAATCAGATATCATCATAGACAACATCATGTATTTTCGCTTCATGCACAATCCATGAGGTAAGTTGTAAATAACTAGTAAAACAGGCCATGAACTGTGATTGGTACTCATATTACCAAACAAATTCATTCCGTTTGTAGCTAAACCAAGTCAGATATTTCTTGATTCTTTACCAAACTCTGGAAACTCATCATCAAATTTTTTCTATTGAATAGAATCGGTTGGATGTCGGTACATGCGATCACATTTCCTCTCATCTGCATGCCATCTAAGATTCTTAGCATCGTTTGGGTTTGCAAACAAACGCTTCATCCTTGAAATAATTGAAAGATACCACATAACCTTCATTGGGGTCCATGCTTTTCTATATCTTCAATAGTATCATCATCTTTTTGTTTCAACTTATAACGTGATAACCCAAACCTCGGACAACTTTTCAACAATTCAAAATATTTTCGATATAATATACAATCATTAGGACATGCATGTATTTTTTTATACTCCATACCCATTGGACAAAAAATCTTTTTAGCCTCATAATTACGATTAGGTAAAGTATTTCCCTCTGGAAGCATGTCCTTTAACAACTGAAGCAATTTCGTGAAGCTTTTATCAGTCCATCCATTTATTGCCTTCAAATTCATCAATCTTAACATCGCCAACAACCGTGTGAAGTTAGTTGATCCAGGATACAATGAAGTCTCTACATCTGCAAAAGACTCGGCTCCAACATCACGAATCATGTCCTCCAATCAATCATCATCATGTACTGCATCATCCATGGTGGACCCCACATATTCTTTAGTTATGGAAACACGTGGTAAATTTAACAATTCACCATGTCATGTCCAAGTTGTATAAGATCGAAGAAACTCATCACATAGTACGTGCTCCCTTATTACCTTAACATCTAGTATCCTTCCACTCAAACAGTTAACGCACAAACACTTCATCTTTTCTCCATCATGACCACTACTAATTGTGTTACGTTGCGCAAATTGTAAAAATTCTACTACTCCTCTTTTATGCTCATCACTTATGCGAATAAAATTAATCCAATTTCGATCCATTATATTCTGAAATAGTCATTCAGGTGTTTTCTAATCAGTGTTCTATCTGATGCGTTTGCCGAGGGTTGAACACGCCGAACTCAATACCAGTACGTATCAATTGTCGAGGGTCGAACACCCTCAGACTCAATACAAACACGATAAATCTATTCTAAACTAACAACTAACATAATAAAAATATAAATTATAACAAATACTAAATAATATTAATTTTAAAAAATACAAATTATAATACATAAAAAAATCATAATATTAAAAAAAAATCAAAAAATTTAAAACACCACCAACCAAGTGTGTGAAGGCAACGTTGGTGAAGAGTGGCATGGGAACGCTAGCAACAGCGACGACAGCGGACACGACGACGAACGCGGAAGCAGTGACGGAGCAAACCAAAAACCACAGAAGAATTGACGAAGGCAATGAAACATTACTTCGAGCAATGCAAGAAACCAAACAAAGTAAGAAAAATGAAAAATATTTATATACCATTAGTGAAGAAGAAAGAGAGCTTGAACAAACTTACAAAGGCACGAATATAAAATGAATTAAGCTACAAAAGAGATGAACACGAAGCGCAAATGCGAGCAGGAACAGTGCAAACGCGAAACGCAAAGAGAAAAAAAAAAAAAAAGCGTAAGTGACACGCTTCAGAAATTAGGGCAAAAATGATTTATAAATGTGACTATTGTAAATTAACTTAATTTTAAAAATGTCACCGCGTTTTTTAAAGACTCCATCTGAGCGTAAAGCACACTTAATAAACAGTATTTATTTTTGCAAAATTTAATAAACAATATTTGTTTTTACATTTTGCAGTGGTGCATGTAAATATACTAATGAAAGCTATAAGCAATTTTTGAAAGAATGAAACATTGAAATTCCCTAAAATAGCAATGGCTCATGCAAACCATAATTTAAAACACAACATGCGTCATTATTTCCTCTGCATATTAAACACACATAGTATTTAAATAGTACTTTCTACGTATTTTGCATTTCCTAATCGACAATTTCTTCCTCCCATAATTTATTTTCCCGCCCAATAATACACAAAATTGCCAATATACCCAACCATTCTCAATTCCAAACTATATTTTTTATTATCTAAAAATTTCATATATAATTTCTAAATATAGTTTCAAATCATATAATATAAAATATAATTATAAAATCCAAAATATTACTCTAAATTATATAATTTAAAATATAATTCTAAACTAATAAATAAAATATAATTCTAATTTATATAATTTAAAATACAATTTTTAATACAAGAACCAAGAAAATATTATTCAAAATTTTTAATTTAGAATTCAAAATATAAAAAAGTTATGTAATCCACAAATATTTTAATGAAATAAAAAATAATTGTAGATTAATTAGTCTAGAAAGTGACAGTTATTGACATGTAGATCTCTTGGTTACTTCAAGTCTCTTTGTTGATGCTCGGTCAATCAGGGAATTACCTACAAAAGGTACTTTTGGTTTAAAAGTCTATTCTAGTAAATGGTAAAAACATACCTTGGTTTAAAAGTCTATTCTAGTAAATGGTAAAAACATACCTTCTTCCACAAAGAGTTCTATTTATAGCAATGATTTATGGACCCTAATTGTGATAGGTCAGAAATTAGTTATTAACTGACATGCATCATGGTTCCTTTCAGTCAATCCATTTCAATTGGTTTATCAAAGATATATCTCTTATATTTCGAATATGATTTAACTCATTCAACCCCAAACTAACCGTTGTTGCTTGTTATTTATTGTCTTAATATGTTCTTTTACCAAGGTCGAGACTGACTCATGGTACAAATATAGTTGTTTCAAATTACCTTACACATAAACTAGTATTAAAAATAAATCCATAATATATTCTTAAATAGACTATTTCAAAATTTATCAATCAATATATGTTGAAATGACTTTGTATTTAAATAATAGATGTATTGTAATAAATGTATTGTAGGTATGGGATGAAAGAAGAAAGTATGAAAGAAGAGGATGAAAATGTGCCAACACTAGCGCTTTCATCATGTTTGATTTACTACTTTTACTTGCTTCCATCACACTCCCTGCTTCTTTCGCCATTCCTTCATTTCCCCTCAAACTCTTCTCCTTATCAATAACATATTGTTCATTGTTTTCCTTAATTTCTTTTGTCGGGTGAAATATGTGAGATCAAAATATATAATAACACTATATAAGGTTTACGATGCAACCTTTCAGCATGTCCTAACCCAAGAAGGGACCATCAACAAGAGTGGTATCAAAACTTGGGAATTTGCATAATAACAACATTGTAACAAGACAACGTCTAATTGTTTTTATTTTAATCAATGAACGGTAAACAGCAACATCCCAAAGAAACAAAAATTCCAACGTTACATAGTCACAACTAGCTCAAACAGAAGACACCATTTATTTCCTGGCTTACACAAAAAAGATATCATCAAAAATTTGCACATTGCTTTTCTCGCCTTCATTGTAATATGTTGCTGGCAATGGGAAAAGTTGGAGTTACATCAACAGGTACCTAGGGTACACAATACAATATATACCGAATTAGTTTCTGTGTGCACAAACAGACTATATGAGCAGAATTAGGAGTATCTAACAAATATAATTATGAGATTTTACTAATACAATCAAGACCACTTAGCATAGTGTTTGTAATTTAATTTCCAGGTCCTCACAGTTTTTCTTTTTTCCTATATATTTATAGTCGAGATAGACAAGGCCATGCTATGTTTGAGTCATATAAGCTCCTAAATGACTATTGTAGTCATAGCTTGATACTCCACTTCCACACTAGATTTCGCCACGACATTCGATTTCTTGCTTTTCCATAAAACAAGGTTATCTTCAACAAATATGCAAAACCCAGAAATGGAGCTTCAAGGAATGGGGAACATTGCCCAATCTGGATCAGAATATCTCACTATCATGCACCTAATGGTGAGATGGGACCAAAGAACAATGAAAAAAATAGGGCAATACTAAATGCGAAACGAACAAGGGACACACAAATCATCATAGATACAAAAAAAACCATGTTATTTATTAAGCTTTACAGAAAGGTACTTTGTTGTAATTCAACATATCTACAAGCTCATGTCACCCTTGTATAGGGCTACAAAAACGGTTATATGTTAGTGAGAAGTATATGACAATAGCTAACTAACAAAACAAAACACTTACAATGGACTACTGATTCACTAGGCAATGCACAATTGAATTATCAGACACTCCTATCTATAACTATCAGACGATGCACAATTGAGTTATCAAACACTCTTTCTAATAGACACATTTATAACTATCAGACGACCCTTCTAACTCACGACATCTACAATGCTAGCTATTATAAATAGGTTGGGACACCAAAATCTACAGACTCCACCTTGGACTGCAACTACTTTCTTCTGCAATTACTACCGACAATCCATGTCCAACAAGTCCAAGCAACATATGATCTTGCTCTTGGGAACAAGCTTTGCAAAGACATCTACGATTCTCCTTGGTGTCAATCTACTTCATTTCAATCTTATCCTTTGTGCGAAGGAACAATATGACATTAATATGCATTGCCTTACCATGCTAAATTTGATCCATGACCAAACATATTGCATTTAGACTATTGCAAAAGATGATTGTCTTCTCCTCAAGATACCCCAAATCACCTATTAGACCCTTCAATCATATCCCTCCATAGCTGCCTTCGCCAAAGCCATAGCCATTATTGATTGGAGAGTAGCTTTCAAATTGACTAAACACCTGGCAATCATGAAACCATAGCCTGTAATGGATACTCAAGCATCGAAGTCTGCAGCACGGTTAGAGAACTATTCCAATGTATATTGTGAATCACCCTTGAATATAATTCTAATGTCCCCAGTTCACTTCAGGTACATGATTCGTTTCATGGCCTGTTAATGCTCCTTCCAAGGTCTACTCACATACCTAGAGTAACTGCTTGGGCAAGGTCAAGTTTAGTTCACACTATTGCATACATCAAACTCCCCACTGCACTAGCACAAGGAACATGATAGGACTTCTAAACATTGACAAGATGCTTATAGACCTAATATACTTGAAAAAACTGAAAGGTCCAGAATATGGCAAGTTACACTAGGAGAAAGAGAGTGGGGCCCAATAGTGGAGAGAATGAAAAAGAGAATGGGGCCAGTAGTGGAGGGAATAAGAAAAAGAGTGAGGCCCAATAGTGGACGGAATGAGACAGAGAGTGGGGCAATAGTGGAGAGAATGAGAGTTAGTTACTTAATGGATGAGGTGGCATGAGGGACGTGCAGGGAGGAGTCCGTATTTGGGGAGAGAGGAAAGTAGAGAGAAGCATGCTAGATTATTGTCAAAAATATGTAGGAGAGTATTCTTTTCTCTAGGAGGAGTCTTGGATTCTGCTATTTTCCTTGATTGCTTGTAGAGCCGCCGAGCTAACTGATATTCTCAAATTAATAATATTATAACCTTTGATATTCCTTTTTTTATCATAAGGAACATGAGTAATGTATTCCTTCTCCTCATCAGAATGAGTAGTATTGAGCTCTAGGAGACATATAGATGCTATCAAAGATGTGTTCACGACTATATTATAATTTGGCTGTATCTCTAATCAATGTGGACTCTTCAACAATATTAAATTAAAAATAAAGAAATAAACAATTATAAAAAGATTGGTTCAAACTAGTTTTTCTATAACAGCTTTTAACCAGATCTTGTTGATTTTGAGAGACCAGAATTTTTGAAGTTACCAGGCTAATCACCAGACTAGTTCTTAATTGAACCAGGTGGTCTGCTCTGGTTGTCAAAACAGTGCAACTAACATAGTACTGTAGTTGATTTATACCTGAATATTCTCCAACTTTTTTAGAGCGACTTTCAGTGGTTCAGTCAACAAACAGTATCTCTGGAGAAGTAAACCAGCAGCCTCTTTATCACCTTTGGCTTGTATGGTGAGTATCTCACTGCTCAAGCTTTCAACTGCTCCTTCAATCTTGAGGAAGAAAAACTTAGTTAATATCACCCATCTCTAGCTCAAACAAACTCAAGATGGAGGGGACCAAGATAGAAACACTAATTTTAAGCCATAATACCTTGGTAAAATCAACAGAAATTGTGCCTTCAGAATTCCAGACAAAGGCTCCTTTCTCATATAACCAATTGAACTGCAATGCTTGTCCTTTTCTGACAGTATGCAGTAGATGTTAAATTACATGACAATAATAAACAAGATGAAACTAGAATGCAAAGCTAGCAGCGCACCCATGAGCTTCCTCTAAACCAAAACGTACGGAGCGGACGCATCCAGCAAGAAAAGAAACATACATTGACTTCAATAAACTTTCAGAAAGCAAATCCTGGTAAAATCATAGAGAAAATCGATGACATTAGCATCTGTTGTAAGCTCCAAAACAAAGATGTATACAAAATCTAAGAAGGCAAACACAAAACAAAACACTTAAAAAAACAACTTAGCAACCAAGTGATGAAGACAGACATAAAGCATAATTAATATTTCTACAAAAGGTGTAAAGCATATATAATGTGTGATCTTAACTAAATATATTAACTATACAGTTGCTTAACAGTTGTGTATATTGTCACTTGAAGAAAATCCGGTTGTCCTACCAAGCCCCAACATGGGAGTTTGCTGAAAGAAAGAGAAGTTTTGCACATTTGTGCTCTATAAGTTTGCATACAGTCATCTAGCTTAAGAATATAATGTAAGACTTATTGTCTAACACAATTTTCAGGGGTTTGTTTCATAAAATTCAGAGATATTGAGTGCATAGTGAAGCTTATGGTTTCCCTTTTTGCTCCCCTTCCTTTTTTACAGGGTTTCTCATATTTAGGACAAACTCCTGAGTTTCCTGTAATGTATTTATTTTCCCTCAATAAATTCTTGTTTCATCCAGTGAGCAAATAAAAGAGTATAATAACTAACCTGGGAGATTAAAAACCTCAATGCCCAAAGGCCAACTATATCAGCTTTAGCTTCTTCCAGAGCTGAGTAAAATTCTTGTAATTCCTGCATCAAAAAGAAAAGTATTCCAGTAATCATATACAAATAGATAGGTGCAATAAAGTATACACAGAATAATATTTTTCTAAGCTAGAGATGCTTCTCATTACTTGATTGATAGTATCCAATGATTACTGAATGCAAGAGAGTTGAAACATATACCATCTAATAAAAGACAGAGTAGTTAACTTCCCTGTGTTATACCATACTACTAAACTATAAATTAGCCAAACCAATCCCAAAGAGACTGTTAAGGCTCTAATGCTGATAGGTCACTTGATGATAGGTCACTTGATTCAAGCTCTAATGCTGAACAAGGAAAAGACTTCTTAGAATTTGAAACTAGGAACTAATTCAACCCCATAGAATGAGTTTGCATGGTGAAGACAACCTATGATTTATATTTTTCTTTAAATCATATCTCTATTTAATGTAAGACTAAATCAACACCTTTGAGGCTACAACAACGTCAGCCCTCAAAGAGGCCATAAATAAGGCAGCTAGGGCTGATTTCCAACAATCCCTCACAATTAAGACTGCAATATCCTGAGTCTCACATTATTCCATCGATCAAATGGGTTAACTTGTTATTCTCATGTAAACTATAGTAAACTCGTTCAAACTCATCTAAAATCACAAGGTCAGTGAGGATTTTGCGAGTTTAGTTGGATTTCATTTTGGGTGTTGATTTCATGGTTTTCTCTTATCTTCATTCATCTGTTATGAATGTCAAATGTGTTGTAATAGCAGAGGTGTGTAACAGGACAGCACCCTACAACTCATGAAGAACCAATAGTGTCATGCTGCAATGAAGATCGTGTGCAGCAAAGCAGTAAAAGTGAATTTCATGGCCGTTTCAGAAGCTCATTTTTTATATTTTGATTTATTTGTTTGGAAATTAGTTTGACGTAACAAGCTGAAAGCTTATTGAGCTTCAGCTTGGGTGGTAATGTTAGAATTGTTAGAAATATCTTATATCATCTTAGAATATTTTAGAGAATCTTAGAAGATCTCTTAGGATTTATTCCTATACATTTAATGATTAACTTCCTTATTTAATTAGGATATTTATAATTATAGGGATATCTTATTAGAATCAAATTTATTCAAACTAATTTATAAGCATATCAGATCATGTATGAAGGAATATAGTCTCCTATAATCATTTGTATATACTATAATTTGGCATCTATACGATCTAACCAACTATGGGTATCTGGACTACGAGAATGGTCAAAGGAAACACACACAAAGACATGACATGGCAGACTTAACATTAGGGGAGAAGAAGGAAAGAAGGACAAAATGTGTTCAATTGGGAAAAAAAAACCTTTCCAAACACGAGTGGACAACCTATTAATGAGATATGTAGACTGCTTCTCCTTAATAGATATAAGAAACAATTCCTTCTTTTTGCAATATCATTTTGTTGAGAATGTAATTTGTATGATTGTTATCAGTAAAATTATTTTCTTGTTCCCCTGCTTAGTACAAGTTTAAAATTCTTGTGAGGTTGATTTTAAGTTTAAAATTCACTTTCTAAGATAATTTATAAAGATTTACCTTTTCTTGCTATCTCAGTCAAGTGTTTTATCACCATGCAAGATATTATTAGTGCTCTTCAATTATTTACAATATTTTAACAATTATATGGAGTGACAAGAGTAGTCAGTACTACTCTCCCTCTCTATCTCACACACACTATTTCATCCCTCCGCTACCTTGCATTTTCTCACACTTTCCTAATGGTCCAACATTACTAAGTTTAGTCCTAAAAACAGCAAGCTTAAAATATATACTTATAGCATCATATCCAAGGCAAATCTTATTAAGTAAATGTAATAATAATATGACAATTAATTTAGTGCCTTGGACTAACACCACAGTCTGGCCAATCTGTCATTAAGTGTAATACAGAAGTTTTAGCAATCAAAGAAATTGATTAAGTGAGGTATATGTAACTAACCAATCTGACAGTAGACTTTTCGCCATTTGGAAGTGTTATGGTATGCGGTCCAATTCCATGGCAGCATTCATGGCAAATTGTGTGTGTAAAGAATGATTCAAAATCTACATGTTCTTGTTGCTCCTCTGCAACACAGGCAGCAGCTATAGGGAGAAGAATATGCTTGAACCTGTTAAGAATTTACAGGTTCTCCCAACATAAATAATCCATCTAAAAAAAGATGTAATGAAAAAGTCGAATTCATAATTGTAAATTGTAACTTCAACAGACTATAAATTTAATGATCGGAAACATTACTTAGCCTCTGAAACATTCTTAAGCATGACCATTGATGATCCCCGGTCTTTTACAATACGCTCATCATTTGGTAGATTGAAAGCAAGAGTTTGTGGTCCCTTGACATCCTGAAACAATTCAAAAGTGTACAATTTCCAGTTTTAAGCATGAGTAACCCATTAAAATGGTGAATGCCTTTGGATTATTATCAGAAAGGATATGGAAAACTTTGCCCACCATAATAACTGCCTAAACCAGATATTACGTACTGTATTTTTAACCCATTAAAATTCAACAAGAACTACACAATTACTGCCAGAGAGAGAGAGACAGAGAGAAACTCAGACAATATTCAAATATTCCGACGGCTTACCCCTGCATTATATAGAAGTTGGATAACACGGATAGGTGCTGCCTTTACATCTTTAGATTTATATGCACTGTCCATAGGGAGATTTTGCTCCAGAAGCTTAACAGGAAGAAGTATTTGAGAATTGAGGTGTCAAATACACTTAATTTTTAAAAAAAAATAAAAACTACAAAACTTACTCACAAAAATGCTTCAAGTATAGTACCTGCAGATTATCTCCAAAGAGTTTCAATTGATCTGTTGCTTCATCGTCCCTGATTCCAATGTATGCTTCAAAGGTAGCCTAAAAGAATTACAAAGCAAATATTGATTCATTAATTCAAAGGTAAGTGTCATATGTCATTTCAAGTGGGATGCTAGAAAATTTCCAGTAAATTTAGACATTCAAATAATTTATATTCTTTATTCTTGATTTTGCAGAAGAATTTGGAGATTCAATCCAGAACACCATCCATATGCAATAGATAATTTGAGATATTCTTCAAACTTAATTGCCCCAGAACTTGGTTTATTAAGCTCTCCGGCCAGTCAATGTTACTTTATGCTTACCTCAAAACAACTTTACAGACCATATATTTTATTCATTTGGATGCTTGCATAATTCCGCCAAGTATCACTTTTGTCAAATAACATATGGGGTATGTGAAAATGACAATGGTCACGGAAAGATATCTTACATATGATTGTCTTAATATCTTCCCTCAATGGATTCATCTAGTCAATCTCAAATTATGCAAGAATAGTTCAAACTATTAAGAACCTTTGAGACTACAAGGAACGCAACCACAAAAAATTTCTCTGCTAGAAAATCTGACAGTAAATACAGACATTCTTGGTAATGAATAGAATTTTTCTTTCAACAAGCTAGGCCAGATTTGTCAAACAATATTGAAAAGTGTTAAGAATAGTTTATTTTATCTTTTGAGAAACTTCATAAAAGTTGCATTTTGTTGTACCTAATTGTTGTTGAGGGTCCAAGGCGTGAGATCTCTCAAGTTAGTATGAGAGCGGGTTGATTCCGTTTTTCCTATCATTGTTCAGTGAGGAAATGTTAAAGAGAGGGAGAGTTTATTCGAGCTTATCCTAAGTAGGTTTGTTGAACCTATTGTGTCACCCGCTATTGGACTACCCACAAATATCTAGTCCCACACTCGAGACGTTCATTCCTCAAAATGAAGGGGTGTGTTGTATATCACAAATAATCTAGAGATGTGGCCAAATTATAGTGTATAAGTGAGTAAATATCTCACTTTAAAAGTCGGTTTGAGGTTGAGTTATTTTAAAGTCAACTTTCTGAGAAAGGGTGTATTGTGAAAATAACAATTAAGCAGCTCTACACATTGTCTCTAACCTTGCGTTTCATGAAAGAACGAAATACGTAGGAATTGGTTCTTGTTTTGTTCGAGAAAAGTTGTTATCCAAGGAAATTTATACTAAGTCTGATAGCTCTAATGATCAACTCATATTTTGAAAAATATTCTTGAGAAGACTTCGGATTAAATTTATATGTTTAAAGTTTGGTACATACAACCTTTATTTTCCAACTTAAGGGAGAGTGTTATAGAATAATTTATATTAGCTTTTGAGCAACTATGTAAAAATTGTTTTTTGGTGTAGCTATTTGTCATCTAGCTTCCCAGTAGTAAACTTTATTTTGATTCTTTTTCTCTCTCTTTGTACTTTTGTTGCAACATTCCCATTTCTATCTCGCTTTGCCTTTGTCTATATGTACATACATGCATATATGCATACGTACATACATACATATCTATGTGTTATCTTTTGAGCAACTATGTAAAAGTTGTTTTTTGTTGTATCTATTGGTCATCTAGAGTCCTAGCAGTAAACTTTATTCTAATTCTTTATTTCTCTCTCTTCATACTTTTGTTGCAACATACACATCTTTACCTTGCTCTCTCCTTTTCTACACACACATATATATGTATGTGTGTGTGCCCATGTGTGAGTGAATCTAGAGAGATTAAAGGAGATCTCTGGAGTAACTTTTCTCATATATTATTTCCCATGTAATAGTAATATGGGATAATTTTTAGAAGTGTTAGATATATGATTTGATATGATATGATTTGATAGGGAAATATCTTACCAAATATTTCCCACTATTAGATATTTATTTTTTCTATTATTATTGCATCTCTAATTCATTATAATTAAATATGCGTATATGTGTACCTAATACACAAAATTCATTATTTTCCTTCTCGGTTTCTCTCTTCTCAGCATGGTACCATAGCAATACCATCCTTCGTGACTTGTTTTGTCACTAATCCTTTCAAAAAGAAGTAAGAAATTTTGCAAAATGAAAAAACCATCTAAGTTTGTTCTTAAAATTCTTTATGAATAGGTATAGTCTACCTATGTATCGTTTTTGTTAACATATGGATTTTGGTCTAGTCCCCTCATATTTTTTTTGTATTTTCTTTTTTTAATAATACTTTTTTCATGTGATGACAAATGATTGTTGTTACTTGAGGTGTCAGCCTAGCTGAGATGTCAAGTTGCATAGTGATGCCTAACATGAAAGCTTTTATAAAAAAAAAAACCATCTAAGTCTAATATATTCATAGGACTTTAATTGTATACACTGCACAAAGCCTCATTGATAGGAATTACCTTATATCCAAAAAGTTTATCCTCATAAGTTTCATATGGCCCAATAGTGACATCTAACTTAGAGTCCTGCAAGAAAATAGAAAGTAAGAAACATTTTTTTATCCTAAAATTTATCACTATAAAAACACATAACAGTCAGAATACTAACATTCGGAATTTAGATAAACACTATTCGGCCCAGATCACTCACTGGTAAAAAAGCCTATCCATGAAAGCATAATTTTCAAGTAATTTGAATGGGTGTAAGACCATTTAATAATAAGTAAAGGCCAAAGTGTCATAATACTTTTTTACTATGTCTCCTTTTCTCCATATAAAACAAAATTATTTTGTCAAATTTAAATTCAAAATGATCCCCAAGGGACATTTTCTCTAGCGCACCAAAATTTCCAAGGGTCTTACTTGCTGATTTGCATGACACAACTAAAAACAGAACCATGCCCTGACATTTATTAAAAAGATTGGCAATGAGTTAAAACAATATAACATTAATAGTATTTATTCACAAAAAAATAAAAATTATCACCTTGTACTCAGATAAATCTTTGGATTTAGTCAGTCAGAAGCAGTTAAGATAAAAGTTGTGATGTTTTCTATTTTTTTTTTTTTTGGCAAAGTAAATTAACAAAATTTTGTACAGGACAGAAATGGAAATAAATAACAGTGAAAAGAGGAATAAATATCATAACACTACCATGAAAGTAGAGTAGTATGTTCATGTCTACATGCGTGACTAAGAATCCAGACACGTGAACTGGTGGAACTTTGATAAAATTAGCATTCTTTGAATAAACTTTCTCATTGAAGTTAAGAATACAGCTACATTGATTTTTAGTTAGAGAATATTTAAATACTGGAGTTCCATTTTTTTGCAAGATAGCAACTAGATACTATTCAGTATTATTTATAGGCCTCACCAACTTGCCTAGGACTTAATTTAAAATGGTAGTAGCACAAAAATAAATGACAGGATATGACTAACCAATTCCAACCAGGCTATATCTGAGTCATAATAATTATTTGAAAGAAAAGCATCAGCCTTGCTATGTAGCAGCCTCTTCAAACTACACCAGGAAAGAATGAGTTAACCAGCATTTGTTAGTATTTAGTGTCAGAATATTGATAGAATATGCAAGTTACACCTACTTCATGCGGCCACACATAATAAAAAGCTCAAAGAACAGTAAAAGAGAGTACAATAAGTAATTCATAGTAATGGTTAGTGTTAGATGTATTTTCATTATGTAATTTATTGTACAATTGATATATAATATGTTCCTTCGTTGGCTCATAACATAGAAAGATTTATTCATATGAATATCTATCTTATATTTCTACATGATCCTTGTCCTTCTGGTAGACCCACTTCCATCTGTGCCTCTCTTTTTTCCAGAAAAGGTTTTTCTTTCCAATTACTGGCATCCTCTCATCATTGTGTCCTTTTTTCTAGTGTTTTCAGCCCTTCCTCTGCCGGCAATGTGAATGGTGACCCCACCGTCAGAGTTGCCTTGTCCAAGCAACCACTCCTGCCAGGCTCAGGGTAAACAGAGCACCTTATGCACCTTCACACTCTTAGTTATTGTGTTTCAATAGTGATATATTAGACAGACCAGCCTTTGATACGCCCTTTGGAAGCTCTACTGGAGATGGATCCAGTTTTATTTTGTAATTGATTATTATCTATTTCAACATACTATGGTTCCTCTTGAAGCTGTTTGTTTTCTGATGAACACCAACTGTTTGGTGATTTACCTCTTTGATGATTTCATTCATGTTCAGCCTTTTTGGCCTGATTTATGGTTTAGCTTCTGCCTGATGGTGGTTAAGCATATATTTGCTTCTGGAATGTAGCTTCTCGCAAGTGGTGATTATGGTTAAGCATTGAGTTGTATTTTCTGCTTGGTTGTTAAGCTTTACTTGCCTAATTTGGCATGTCATAGTTGCTTTCTATAGTCGGATTCTTGACTTCGTTGGGGAATGTAGCAGAGACACTAGAATAAGTTCAAAACAACCTAGATGCAAGTCAAAGAGTTCTAAGTTATGCGCCTCAGCCACTGGCACTTTCTTCATCAGGTTTTTTTAGTCAATTTATTTTCAGCATTTTTATTGTATTTCGCTTTGGTTTGAAACTTGAATTGTTCCATCCCATGTTCGAAGTGTTGTGCACATCTTCCATCTTGTGGAGGGCTGTTAGAGATATAAAATTTTGGTTACAGTTTGTTGAATTAGTTAGAAAATTAGTTAGGAGATTAGTTGTTTAATTAGCTATATAAGCCTCATTATACTCCTCGTAAAATTACTTTTAATAGTTATCAATACAATCATATATTCAGTTTTATATTTTTCTTTCCTCCTTTGCATCATGTTTTCTAACATTTAGCATAAAGCAGAACAATGAGCGCTTAATAATGAGAATATGGACAGAAAACATTACCTTGGCGAGTTGGTAATGTCCCCAGCTTTATGCAATAAATCAGCAGCTTTTGCAAGAAGAGACTGGTATTCTTCAGAGTAAGGAGTTATATATAGATCATGAGAACTTGATTTGTTATCAGACTGCTGAGAATCTAAAATAAATTCACTGTGCCTTTTAATAACACTGAAGAATCCTGTTGCTTCTTTCTGTTCATCCTTTTCTAGACTGTCCTTCCATAAATCAAACTCCTGCAAGAAAAAAGTGTTATCATTTTCAAATTTGCAAATGAATTCTTTTAACAGCGTATAGTAGGTGTAATAATACCATTTTGTCCATGTCAGGTGGGTAGAAATTAGCGCCAACAGGTTTCAACTGGGGAAATGCTGCTCTGTACTCCACACCCTTCCAATCTCTGACTGTCCTAGTTGCGTTAGAGAACAGCCTTATTGCTGAATCTGCAGTTGTCAAAAATGCCACATCTTCATCAAGACTAGACCTGCCAACAATTAATAGATTATAATTATACTATACAACATATCTGAACATAAAAGGGTCATTTTACAATAAGTGGGTTTTTCCATTCTACTGTGAAAATTATATGAACACAATTTGAAGTGCGTAAGGCGGATACATGTTCATATATCTGTCAAGAACATTTTCTGGCATTTGGTCCTAGCAATTTCAAGTCAAAACATATCTTTGAGGGTAAAAGAGCCCCTCAGATTAAGAAAATAGATTCTGCAGAAAAGTTTAAAACTAAAGTCGCAGCAAATGACCCAAATAAGTCCAGGAAGACAAAAGAAGTCTGTGTACGTGTCTACTGTATACACAATTCGTTGGCAGACTAAATTATCAAGAAAACACTTACCATGGGCTCTTGTTAATCTGATAATAGGACCATTTCAACTTATTTAACTCTGATGTATCACCATGCTCCTTCAACCAATCTCTAAGAGCTGGATTACTGTACCATGACTGATAAGAAAATAAATAGATAAACTTTAGCAATGTACATTATCATGTGATCATATCCATCTTCCTGGTTCTACTCAACCAATCACAGTTACAAAATTAGAATAACATTTGGAGAAAGAAATAAGTTACCCATCAAATTTCACAACATGATTAACAAAACCTAGTTATCAAGCATGTTGTGTGACATGTAATTACTTTTGTTGGACATCTCACATCAATTAGAAATGGTCAATTCATAATATATAAGTGGGTGCAAACCTCACCTTACAAGCCGGTTTTATAAGTTTGAGTTATACTTAAAATCTACTTCTTAAAATGATATTAAAGTCATTTAATATCGAACAGCTATCGGATCATCCATAAATATATAGTCTCATACACGAGTTGCCGAGTCTTGAAGATCCTTTATCGATTAGAGAAAAGGTCAATTCAAGGTATATAAGAGGGTGCAAACCTCACCTTACAAGCCAATTTTGTAAAGTTGAGTTAGGCTTAAAGTTCACTTCTTAATAGCTTTCATTAGAAATTCTTAAGAACTTTCATAAGAAAAATTTTGCGTAGACAAAAGATTAAAAGTCAAAATTACCATTAAATTTTATACTTCATATGAGCAAGAATATTAAACAAATAGCATACAATAAAGAGACAAGATACAAAAACAAATGAATGCAAACACTATAAATGGATTGTAAACACAACCTGAAGAAGAAAAATTTCATCCATAACAGTTGCAGCCTTGACAACAAAACCCAAAGCCTCTCGGTCCAAATCTGAAAGCCCGGATAACTGCCAAAATGAAACATTAAACTTATTTTAAGGTTAAGTGAGAACCACAAATTTTAGGACAAACTCAGCTGATAATGTTTTTAATAATCCAAGGAATGATAGACTTAACAAATAATGATATCATTACCTTCAACATTTATAGGAAAATGCTAGCAACACTCTCTAACACACTTTTTCTAAGACACCCCTAGTAATGGCTGAAATTGATTGAAAATCACATCTTGGTTGCTCAAACCTCTCACTGAATGAGTCTCACTCCTGGTTGCTCACACCTCTCAATGAACAAGTCTTAGTCCTGATTTAGAAGTGAAACCCACCCAAAAAAAATAATTTTTTTGTGGTGTTAGAAGGAGTATAAGAGAGTGTTGCTAGAATGCTCATACTCATAAATCACACTGATAATGAGTTCGGTTTGAATACAAGGATTCCGTGAGACCTTATTCTCCCCCTTTCCACCCAGTGTTATTGATATCAGATAACAGAACATATCGAGGACCCCAAAAACCCTTTATGAACTTAAAAAAGAAACCATAACAGATTATTGTGGAAGCATTGCGGTCAAAAGAAATACAATATATACATATGGATAACTTATAAAAAAGTACAAAAATAATGAAAGAAACAATCATAACTAATAGTAATATTATGTCTAGAAATTCAATAATAACATCAAATCAAAACAACACAAGTTTCAAGTTCAAAACTTAAAATAACAACAAATCATAAAAGAAATTGTCTTATGTTTCTAATATTTTGGGTCCCACAATCAGAGACATGGACAAGTTCCCAAATGTGGCTGCATCCTAAAAGACTAAGACATCCCTCATTCAACCTTATCATATTCTTGTTCTCTCGATTGTTTACCAAAAAGTATGTTGAGTCTTTCAAATGTGATATTTGATAATTGTCAAAGCATCACGTGCATCATATCCCATTTGTGGTAAAAAAAGGTAATTTCCCATTTAACTTAATGCACTCTAATGTTTGGCAACATGTTTTAGAATTTATTTCTAGAGAAAAATGGTTTGTTACTTTTATTGCGATTATACCTGTGTCACATGGACATACATTGTGAAAAGTATATCTAAGGACTTTCAAATCTTTGTTAAGTTTTACAATGGTACTGAATGTGTGAATCATTAATTCTCCAAAATTTGTCTCATAATAGTATTTTTCATGAACTAACATGTATAAACATTCAACAACAAAACAAGTTGCAAAAAGGAAGAATCGTCATCTTCCTAGAAATAGGTTGAGTCCTCCTTTTCCAAATGTTTGTTCCTAAAACCAATTGAGGAGAAGTTGTGTTAAGTGTCGCATACTTGATCAACAAGTTACATACTCTTGTCTTTAAATGGTATTAGTCATATTAAGTCTCTATTATCTTTTGTTTCCTCTTATCGAATCTTTCGACGTGTTATTTTTTATCACTCATAATACTAATCGCAATAAATTAGATCCAAGATCTCTTAAATGTCTATTTATTAGCTATTCTTTTAATAAAAAAAAAAGAGGTATAAATGTTATCATTGTCAAAGTTATCGTGTATTTGTCATCATGGATGCCACCTTTATTAAAATAAATTTTTTGTTTGTTAGCCTTTCGCTCTAGGGAGAGAAAGCACTTAAAACGGAGGAGTTCTCCTTCATATCATTATCATATCTATTTTTGCAGGATGGTCAAGATCTAAGTGATAAAGCCCTCATAAATAAGACCGAACCAACCCATAGTGAGAAAGAAGACATTGGAAAAAATATCATAAAAGGAAACAACCTACTTTGATTCCGAAGTAAGAGTTGTCTAACTCGCAAGTGAGGATCCATGAATATAACAATGAGGAGGCAAGCATTATTGAAAATTTACCCATTGCATTGAGAAAGAAAAAGATCATGCGCTAAAATATCTTATTTCTTAATATGTTTGCACTAATAATCTCTCTAATAAACTTTGAAGTTTTATTGCTACCATTAATGGCAAAGAAACTCCTACCACGGTTCAAAGAATCCATGAAAAGTGAGCATGGGACTCAAGCCATAAGAAAGGAGATAAATGCATTAGAAACTTGACATAGGAAATGCTTTGCAAATAAAGAAAGAGTTGTAGGGTTCAGATGAAAAGGATTGTTGAAAGGAAAAATGGGCACTTACTCGACCAAACTAGGGCTATTCAATTTCAACATAAGGTTCCTAAATCTTTTTGGGGAAAGGTCTTTTACTACGTGTTATCTAATTAATAGATTACCTTCTAGTCTTCTTTCTATTGTGACTACTTCAAATAAATCATTCCAAAATATTTGGCTGTATCATTTGTCCATGCCCATAGTGCTTCCAGAGGAAAACTTGATCCTACAGCCTTTAAATGTGTCTTTGTAGGATACTCAGCCACACAAGGGATATAAATGCTATCAGCCACCATCCAAAAAATTGTCTAGACATGTCACTTTCATTTAGCAACAAAGTTACTTTCACCTAGATAATCTAAAAGGAGAGACTATAAGAAAAGAAGATCATTCTCCTCTACTCCCTTTTGATTTTAGACTTAAACCAAAAACACCAGAATCAGGGACTGAAAACGAAACAGATTTCCGAGAAAGATGATCAACCCACTAAATCCACTCAAGATGCCGATGATGTAAGATTTGGAAAAATTATTGTTCATATTGCAGAAGAGAGTAACTTGTAACTTGGAAGAGTAAAAAAACAAAATGTGGTAGCAAGATACACTGCTGAAGCAAAGTTCTAAGCAATGGCACAAGGGATATATGAACTACTATGGTTGAAAATCATCTTGGAAGACTTAGGAATAAAGTGTGATGAACCAATAAGACTTTACTGCAATAATAAATATGCTATTAGAACAGCCCATAATTCGGTGCAACAAGATAGAACCAAGCACATTGAAATTGATCAGCATTTTATCAAAGAAAAATTGGATAGTGGTCAAACCTGCATTCCCTATGTCTCCTCTCAAGACAACCTTGTAATGGCAACAACATTGGAAGGATTGTTTCCAAGTTGGGAATGGAAGATGCATATCCACCAGTTTGAGGGGGAGTGTCAACAATCATATTTTATAATTAAAGTGTATAATGTAAATATCCCTGAATAATAGGGATCTTATTATATTAAGTTCTGTTATTATATTTCGAAAATTAGTTTAACAATCTTGTATATATATATATATATATATATATATATATATATGATGTACTCTTGGTAAATAAAATCATTATATTCTACCTTAATATTTGAGATGCATGATTCAAGAGAAAGACACATGCAAGCAATTGATAAAAATTCTTGAAGTCAAGCACAGGAAAGAAACTATAGTTAAGGAAAGAAGACACTTTGACGATAAAGATATATACTAATGTAGACTATTTAAGTTAACAGAAAATCTACCTCTAGGTACTATATGTTTCATGGGAAAAATCCGGTTAAGTACAGGAACAAAAAACAAAAAAGAGTATCTCATTCTAGTACAAAAGCTGAATTTCAAGTCCTTGCTCAAGGTGTGTGGATAATCTTGACAAATAGCAAACATTTTCACTAAAGGACTTCCTCAAGGAATATTCCAAGATCTTGGAGGCAAGTTAGGATTGACTGGTATTCAATTAACAACTTGGGAAAGAGTATTGTAAATAGTGGATTATTAGGAAAAAAATATCCACAATATCTCTATAATGATTGGAAGAAAATATCTTGAGAATCTTCCAATTCATTTCACCATATTTTTATTTCCTTATTTGGTTGTTACAAATATAGGTGATCAGAATGTAATTAGTGTGATTGTTATCAACTAAATAATTTTTTGTTTCCCCACATCTAGCAATTACATGAAATAATAATATATTTCATTCTCCCTTTAGCCTATAAATCAATAAAATATTTGACAATTAATACTATACCCATTTCCAACTAATGCTTTGAGATGGGATTTTGTGCACAATGTGATATAGAAATCCCCTTTCATTTAGATCAAGATAATGTTGCCCACAAATAACAGAATCCAATTAAATTTATATATTTCGTAAATAGCTCAAGAAAGAAGAATCTAAGTAGACCCTAAAAAAATACAGAAAAAATATAATGGTGCAAATGACCAAACAACATAAAAAATAGAATCGTAGAACATAGCCAAATACCAGACAGTTTTATTATAGTGCCACTATAAGGACTTTTTTATTCGGCATAATGAAATTAGTTCCAGGTTCAATCATCATTTGGCTAACTGTCAAATTTTGATATTCTTTTTGTGAGATCAAAATCAATGTTCCTTCCAACTACACAATTGGATAGTGCCAAAAGATCAGAACTGAGAGATAAACACTAGCTAAGACAATTACCATTGCAATACACTAAAGTATATAAGTGAAACATTCAAATAACATGGATAAAAAGATATTAGAGATACATTTTTATATATATTCATACGCCCCTGTCATTTCAAACAAACCAGTCTAGTTTTAGACATGAAGGGTGAGTTTGATTGTACTTTTTTAAATAAAAATAAACAGATTACAGTTTTTTTGTGTTTGTCTAATCTTATTTTTAAAAAATAAGAAATTTTCTACGTATTTTAATAAGCAAATCCCATCTTCATCTTAAATAAGTGATTAATTTAAAATTTGCTTATTTCAAAAACACTTATTTAAGTTTAACCAAACCTTCCCAAACTAAGATGCATTTTCATTCAAGAAGAAAAGATTAGAAATACAATACTTCAACAGTATAGTTTCCAAATTGACAAAAGGGAATGGGGGAGACAAATAGCTAAACAGTAGACAGATATAGGTCAGTACAATATAAGAACCAAAAACAAATAAAAATAATAACAACCTCTGCACTAAGGGAAACAGGAGCATAACGACTTATTTGCTTCTGTAGAGTCAAACTGCGTGCTACAGTATTTTCCTTGTACCTTCAACAAATATGTAAATGTATGGAATACCAAAATAAGTATATAATAATCATTGTCTACTTTAAAGATCATATAGTTGTCTTTAATACAATATAATCAGAAGTATATTTAGAGTTAAGAAAGTTGAATTTTAAGACAGCCATGTGATTATATTATGGGGAATCTGCAGTTAAAAGGAAATATGTAGTTTGAGTTTGGAATGGAAACAACGACATGCTTATTCCTACATACTGGTTGCCAATTTTTTCTCTGGCATGGGATGGTTGGCACATTGGATCTTCACTTTGTACAAAGTTTTCTCTGTATATTTAAAATGATTTGGAAGAGATGACAAAATCATAATTTTGTCTACCTATGCTGTTTTTTGGTATATCTGCAGAGGAATACCCATTCTTGTGGCCACTCTTTACTGGGCCAAGCCAACATCTAAGACTTTGCCTGCCCCTAATAAAACAACTCTAAGCTATGAAAGTACAGACACTCTTATTGCAAGAGTTGTCAGAATGTTAGACACAATTCCAATATTGACACTTGCAAAACACATGTTATATTCTCCTCCCTAACATCTTCATATGGATGGAGATTTCAAGAACACTAGTATCATTAAAAAAGTTCAATTTTTTTTAAACAGTTGGAAAAGTAAGCTTAAATATAATCTGAAATATTACAAATAGTGTCTATTAGCATTTTTCTTCTCTAAAGCTCATTGTAAATTGGAAGGTGAAAATACAATATGCAAATATTGATTATTAATTTAGATTTTCTGTTATTACTTATGTTTGTTTTCATTTAAGTTTCTAACTCTATCATTAGACATGTCAAAATCTGTGCTTAATAGCCTAAGCCAGTAATCCACCTCACCAAACTACCAATTCAGATACCAACATGAAGCATCCATCCCAGTCAATCAAACCAAAGAACTTGACAACCCATCTTCCCCAAGAATAATAAACAAAAAATCCAAGTAATCAACACTCAAAAGGCAATCTAGCAAACAAGAAAAATTCCAAGCAGACAGGGGAAAATCCAATTCATGAAGGAAAAAGTCTAGTAGCAATCATGAGCTGGGTAACCCACACCCGAATAATTTATTAAACTTCCTAAAATGTATCAACAACAATCATGGTTTTGACTCCAATACCCACAAGTATGGGTTTACTTGCCAAGAAATTTGGGCATTAGTGTCTAGAGAGATAAGTGTCAGATTTCATCTCAAAATCAATTGGGATTGAGTGAAATTATCTAACAGATGTATAAACCGCACTCTAAGAATTGAGGCAAGCAATATGGGGCTTTCTAACACTCCTCTCCACATATGTCTGCCAAACTAGGCAAGCCTACCAATATAGGTGATTACCAAGATGAGTTATAGACTTTGATATTCTTAAACTTTAGGGAAGAGACGTGTTTCTGAAATAGCATAGGTGCTTTATTTATATTGAGAAAAAGGAAACAACACAACAAATAGAGTAAATTTGATGTCCTCTAATAACAAAGATATGGTACGGGAATAAATAGAAATATTCCTAATAATACATATAAATCTATATATTCTTGATTATATAGGATTGACTCCTTATTTCTATAATTATAACATTCCCCCTTAAATTGGAGCATATAGGTCATATGTGCCTAGCTTGCAGCAAATATAATCGATCATCAGTCCTCTTAGAGATTTGGTGAATATGTCAGCCAATTGTCCATTAGAGTTTACAAATCTACTGGTGATGTCTCCAAAGTCCAGTTTTTCTCTTATGAAATGACAATCTATCAAAAGTATGAGAAGATTGACTCATTGTAAAATAAATCCATCCAATAAAACTCTAGATTTCTGTTCATCTTGTTGTAGGGAAATCTCATAGACTATCTTCCTCTCCGTCTGAAACTGTATATAATTCACCATTTGAGTTTAATTTTATAGATCTTTGGGGTCCTTCACATATTCCATCCACCTATGGCTATTTGTACTATGTCTAATTTGTTCATGCCTTTTCAAGATTCACTTGGCTTTATCCTTTAAAACTTAAATCTGAAACCCGTACTGACTTATTTGTCCTCATACTCACCACCAAATGGAGTTGTTGAAAGAAAGCACAAGCACATAACTGAGTTAGGATTAACCTTACTGCATGAGGCCTCTATTCCTCTAAAATTTTGGGACTTTGCCTTTAAGACTATTGTCTATTTAATAAATAGATTGTCCACTGCTCCATTGCAACTTAATTTCCCTTACATTGTCTCGTATAAATAGTAACCTGACTACAATTTTTTAAAGGTGTTTGGATGTGCTTTCTTTCCCTTTCTTAGACAGTATAACAGTCACAAATTAGATTTTCAATCACAAGAATTTGTTTTCTTGGGCTATTTTACCTCTAAATGAAGGCTATATGTGTTTGTCAAAATTTGGTCACATTTATACCTCAAAACATGTTCTCTTTAATAAAATCAGGTTTCCTTAGTCTGATCTTTCTACTCAATCAATTGCTTGTGTTACCTTACCTCCAACTCTTAGTATTCAGTCTTACTCCTAATCTCCCCTCCAACTGAATCATTATTCATTATATCCAAGTCTACCAATATAGAAAATATGTCTCTCACTCAGTCTCAACTTCCTTTGACTCTAAAACCCTACCTACTGAATCTGAATCTCTGCCTGGGCCTTCTAATACTCAGAATTTGGTCTTCATAATCCTTGAATTCATCCTTCACTGTTTTTGACTGATAATGAACCTTGTAGTGTTAGACAGGCTATGAAATTCATAATATGAATCTGGATCAAAGAAAGAAATGAGACACAAAATACTGATGAAGATCAAGAGAGAAACAACAATACCTTTAGCAATGATGTCCCACAAACACATTTGAATGACCAAGGGGAAAGTTTATCTTGACCCAGTGTGAGGATATGTACAACACGTGGTACAAAAACAAGTAAAATAAGACTATATAGAAGGGAAAGAGGAAAAAGAACGAAGTGGGGTACCCGATCATTAAGGATAACATGTTGTAAGGACAACATTACCAACAAAATGACAAGACAATGGCAAAGAAGAAGAGTTCAAGTAGTTTCAATAAAATATTTGCTTTTTCGTTCAGCTACTCTATTTTGTTGAGTCTAAGGACACAAAGTTTGATGAAGAATACCATTGGATGCCATGAACTACTGAAATTCATTAGATAGATATTCACAAGCACTGTCACTATGAAAAACACGTATGGATATAGATATATCAAATTTGGGTTTTGATTTCTATGAAAAATCTTTGAAATATAGGAAACACTTTTGGTTGAATCTTCATTAACCAAATCCAAGTACATCTAGAATAATAATCAATGAAGGTAACAAAATATATAAAGCCAAAAGGGGTATAATACTGAAAGGATCCCAATAATCAGAATGAACTAAAGAAAAATGAGACAAAACTCATATTTTAAGTCTACCAGGAAAACCCTACCGAATATGTTTTCTTAATTGACATGACTCAATTCAAAGTTTTAAACTTGGCATCATCCTCTGCAATTTCGTCAACTCAGGATGTCGAATTGTGCATGAATCATCATTAGAGATATCATTGATGCACACATCAATGGTTATGGAGAGAGAGAGAGAGAGAGAGAGAGATAGTAAAGTTCATGTGACTCACATCCGACACCAATCGTCAAGGTCGATATCCGATTCTGCAAGGTATTATTTTTAGTGAAGGTGACGATAATATCATGGGATTTGGTCAATCAAGTAACAAATAATAAATTAAAAGGGAAAATAGGAACATAAAGAACAGAGTTAACAATAAGAGATTGGGGCAATTGGGTAGTATCAAAACCACAAGCTTGAGTCTGTGAAACATTGGCAGTACTTGTAGAAGGCAAAATGGCAGGCGTGGTAAAGGAGGAGAAAAGAGAATGATTACCAAAGACGTGATCAATTGCACAAGAGTCAATGATCCAAGGACCAAGAGAAAGTGATTGAGAGAGACAAAGTATATGAATTACTGTTGTGTGCCACCAAAATGGTGTTACTAGTGGATTGATGTGTCACAACCCAGTTGATAAAGTGTTCAAATGTTGTTGGAAATGGATCAACCGGTAATGTAAGAGCAACATGTGACTTAGCAGTAGATGTCTAGGCAATATTGTGTGAACAACGGGGCTTCCATGCAGCTTCCAACACCTATCAATTATACAGTTTTGGACGATGTTTAGAACAACTTATGCAAGAGCGTCCAAAATTATTATCTATGATGCAAAGGCAATGTTTTCACCAGAAAACAAAGTATGTGTCTCTATGTTTATTTTCTAAGGAATACGAAGGAACGCAACTGATGTGGGAATCATAGCATTGTTCACTAGTGATCCCAAAATCTTATCAGAAGTAGTAGCACACTCTTGTGGCAAGCCATACAAGTCCAAGGTCATAAAGAACGTACGGTAGTTCTCATGTTCCTTCTTCACATTAGCAAACGGAGGAAGGAGCTCATTAAAATCGTGTAAGGTAACATGAAGTTGCCTAAGATAAGTAGGCATAGGGCACTTAAAACATCATTGAGCAAGTGTAAAAAATTTTGACACACACTATACAAATGCTATTTGTCATTATTATAAAGGGCACAAACCTCACTTTAAATTGATGCACACATCTCATGAGCCGGATAATAGGTTTGAATGGATTAATTATACTACAAAGTTGAGCATCAATCTTTATCCATTGTTCATGATGTTATGTGGGAACATATTCAACTGTGGTAGTGAGTTGGGATTTGTACTACAACTCACTCATGGATAACAAAATTTCGGAAGCCAAAGTAATACTGCCAATATGGTTAGAAAATATGGGAGAATCTATTCTAGAGGTTGATATATTATTAGAAGATTTTTTTTGGGAAGCTTGAGGAAAAAAATAATAAAAGAAAAACCTAAGACAAAAGTAGATCAGGCAACCAAACAAACTCATGCAATCGCCACAACAAGGGTAGGAGTGCAAAGAGTAGGTGACCTAGGTAAAGGTTGATCGCGTCAAGCGCCACCACACACGCCGTCATGCACTGATTAGAGATGCAACTGATGAGGAAGAAAAGTTGTGTGTGAGGGCATGTGGATGGGTGGTTCCCGATGGTGTTTGGACAGTTGTTAGATCGCCTCAGCATGATCCCAACCCTGAGTTTGCCAAAGAAAATGGTAGTTGCCAGAATTTCGTCGAGAAACTTGTCGAAGGCAGTGCCAAAATAGTAAAAACAAACCTAGGAGAAAGGTTCGTAAAAAAATAATCCTCCAAAGATGGTGGATCTACCAACCCAACATAGTTTTTTAGAAGACTTTATATACCATGTCAGAATTTGTCCTAAAACCATTTGGCATAGGAATGGAAAAACAGGCCAAGTTTGGCGGGTCAGGCGGGGTGGGTTAATTTTTTGAACCCGCCAACCCGTATTGGCCCGGCCTGCTTAACTTGCCAACTCGGCAGGCAACAGGTGAGGCAAGCCTTTTTTTATTTTTGACACTTTTGAAGAGGGATCTCATGCTTTTGGAATAAAAATTGGTGGTGGTCAATGTTTTATATCGAACTGTATTTACATTAATTTCTTTACACATCATTTGATTCATTGAAATATTGTTGATATTTACTTTATTTTGTTAGGTATTAAATTTTCTTTCATTAGAATATTAAAATTTGATTTAATTTTATTGATCTTGTATTTTTATAGTCCAAAAAGTGATATCAATGATTATAACCAAGTAAATAGATCTAAAACAAACAAAAAATTACAAAAAATTACTAAAAAAAGAAAAAAAATTAAAAGTATTGAAAAGTGGTGAGGATGGTGACTATTTCCAACCCGCACAACTTTGGCAGGTCAACCTGCCCTGCCCAGATTTTGGCGGGCCGGGTTGGCCTGTTTTGTGGCATAAGCAAAGTTGTCAAACAAATATATAAGTTGCACTTCAAGAATTGAAGCAACCAATGTGGGACTTCACAACAATAGGCCTTTGCTTTTGTTGTTGTGAGCAAGCAACCCTTTCCCACACCCATGAACTACCAAAAATTCTTCTAACAACCTCAAACCAGCACAAGCCAACAAATGGGGAAGACTAAAGAGGACACAAAATACAAGGGAATTTTAATTTATCATATAGCTTTGCTTCACTCTCAATTCTTTTTTCTTTCCTTGTTTTCTTGTCTATTTTGAAGGACATCTCCTCTCCCTAGTTGTACTTCTCTTCTTTTCTATTGAACAAATTTTACTTTAAAAAGGGAGAAAATAGAAAGACATGACCATCTGAACTGTGAGTGAAGTACTATGCTGGTACAAGGAATTAAACAAGAATAATAATACTTTTTACAAGAGTTACTGCAGATTGAAAGAGGTTTTGTTTTGTATATAAGAATCTTTTATTCAAAACTTAATTATAGTATAGCTCTTTTCAATTATATCAAAGAGTTTACCATAATTTAAATAATAACATACCTCTTTTCGATTACATCAAAGAGTTGACCATATTGTCCATTTACATCATAAGGGACATAATCTGAATCTTCTTTGACTAGTAACCTTTTGTATTCTTCGTAAGAGATATATTTAACAGCTGACACCTCTGATTCCTGCCAATGAAAGAAGATTCACTCAAAAAAGATCAGGAATAATTAAGATAATATAAGTCATGCATGCACCTAGAAAAGACATAAAGGACATGAGAGCAATAGAATTAAATTAGCACATCAATTAAATATCTTTTGTCCACAATCAATCGTGGAGAGATAGCACATGCTGCCAACCCATTATTGACTTACAGACAACCACCCTGAGAATTATAATGCATCTAACGGAATTCAATCAACATACAGATAAAAAAAACATAAACAGAAGTAAAAATAACGAAAATATAATCAATGAAGCCACATGACTATGAATGTTCTATTGCATAATTCTTGTCATATAAAAATTGTCTGATTGAGCTTCACCAAAGATGTTAAACATTTATGTAACTGATGTTATAAATAATTTTTTTGGACTAGAATTTCATGGAGTTTACTTCTTTTAGCCAAACCTTCCTCCTACCAGATATTTAAAAGTAACTCCCATGTGCCAAAGAGTTAATTAAAATGAAACAATCAAACAAATAAACTATGTCCAACAGTTGAAAGATTACTCTAAATTCAATCACTAAGACGTGTTAAAAAACATAAATTGACATTAAACAAGAATAGATACCAAGAAGATATGACCAGAAAAACTCAAGTTCTCTCCCAGTATATAATTTCAGTAATTAGACTCATTTCACAGATTACAGAACAGAAACTTCAAAATAAAACTAAATCATTAAAAAAAGTATGCAATGATCACAAATGTTATACCTTTAAACTGAATTCTAGCACTTCTAAAACAAGCTAAATTTGTCAAATAATGAAAAGCCATAAAGGCTAGTTCCATAATCGAATAAAGGTTATGTAGTGTGTTTCTCAATGAGATCTAAAAAGTCCAATTTGAAACAACTTACACATCCTTACCTGAAGTGCAAAGGCTTCCAGAGGTATAGGATCAAGCGTTGTTACCAGATACACATCATTAAATTCGTTATTGATGTATTTTCCATCATTTATGACACTGCATTCCATATTTAAAGATAATATCAGCCAGTCCACAGATAAAATAGGAGAGAAATACATTAATTGAAGATAAAAACCCTATAAGCACAATAAAAGAAACACAAAACTAGCAGTCTCCTTCATATGCGGAAGAGACCCCACAATAGTCTAAACAAACCCTTAACTTGAAAGGAAAATCAGAGGGTGTTTACTTTTTCTTTCACTTCTAATTTTCAGTTCATTTGTTTTCATTAATGGTATACAATAAATCGTCACCTTGTTCATATTCAGTTTTCAATCTTGTGAGAAGTAAACTAAAAAAGGAACTTTAGAAATAGAAAGCAGCATCAAAGCAATGTAGTAGCATCTATAAAATAATTCAAACATTAAATAAAAAAATAAAAACTTTAATATTTTGCCAAATACAGAAATACACCATACACTACTTACCTGTGCTGGAGGAAAATAAATATCAATTCAAATGCATCCTTCGGGAGGATTACACCCAACTCTTCTTCAAGCTCCCTCCTGAAAAATCAGTCATACAACAACACCAGACTTGATTAGCAATACTGTCTCTTTCTGCTAACATTCTAAATAATCTTACTTTGGTGTTAATAATCGTAATTTAATGTATTCTGAAAATTGTTAGAGATCTCACATCAGCTAAGAATAAGGTGAGATTATAATATATAATGGGGTGTAATCCTCACTTTATAAACCAGTTTTGTAAAGTTGAGTTAGGCATAAATCCAATAAAGAGTTGCTTCAATTAAGTGCACGTACCCTATGGCCATTCACAAATCCAAACACGCTAAACGTCAGTAACTAAATTAGCTGCCAAAGACAATATAACTAAACCTACTTTTTCATTTCATCAAACACCAAATAGACTTCTCCTTTAGTCCACACAATACTAGGAGTCATTTGGTTAGAAAAGCATTTCCTGTTTTCACGTTGTTTTCTATTCTCTGAAATTTATACAGAAAAAAAGGTTAAATCAGAACAAAACCAAAACAGTATTCAATTTATATTTCACCGTTTCCTGTCCAAGTTCTTAAAACACGAAACAAACTGAAAAAAAAAAACACATAACAGAACGTTTTCCCCAACGACAAAACTGAAGTTCTCCAACGAGATTCGAAGTTTAGCACAGTAATACGCCACGACATTTAAAGAAATCGTATCCTACAGTGATTACCGAGATGAAACTCTTATTCTGATTTAAAAAACAGCAATACCAGAATGTTAAGGTATGCAAGTCCTGTGCTCTATACAACCAAACACGAAACGAAACGGTAATTTGACAGTGCAGAATACCTAGCAGTGATGAGCGACGAATCGCCGGCGGAAATGTGACCGGCGCTGGAGATGTCCCAAAGATCTGGCCACGAGTCCTTGCACGAGGCGCGGCGTTGCAGGAGCAGCTCCTGCGTCCGCTCCGCGAATACCCACACGTGAACGGCGCGGTGGTAGTCGCCGTCGCGATGCACATCTCCCCTGAACACAAACGCGCGCACACACAAATGCAAACCTTGTTATAACGAACGCGAACTTGAGGAACTGTGGAGAAAAACGATTGGGTTCGCAATTACCTGGGCCTCGAAACGCCGGTTTTGAGACCGGTTTTGGTGAGAACGTCTAGGTGTTCCACTGCTTGCTGCTGCATCTCAGAGTATTGTTGAACGAACTTTCAAGTAGGGGGAGTGAGGGAGTGAGCCAGGGAGTCAACTATAAATCGAAGGAACGTGGAATCGCAATGGCATCAGCAAAATGTACTTCTTCAATCTAATCATGTCTTTTTTTATTTCTTTTTCACACGAGTTCTTATAATTAGTGTTATAATATTAAGAGTCGGTTTATTTAAATATTTCTCTATATCTATATCTCTTACCTACCATTTTATTTCATTCCAATTTTATCCTTACATTTTATTTTATTATTTTAAAAATATATAAAAAAAAATATTTATTATTTTGTGACTTTTTTATTTTTAAAAACTAAATTTTTAATTTTTAATTTTTAATTTTTAATTTTTTAATTTTTAATTTTAAATTTTAAAATTTTAATTTATGAATTATGAAGTAATTATAAACATAATTGAAAATTGCAATCGTCTTCAATTTGATTATTGATTCATAGAGTAGTTTTGAAAGAGTCATCTTTTTATAATCTCTTCCAACTTCAAAACTAAACGAGTCACTCCTGTTTTGAGTCATTCTAGTTGTTGAGTTTTATGAGGTTATACATGCTATGGAGGGAGCTCAAAAGATGGGGCTTGCTAATGTCTGGTTGGAATGTGATTCTGTTTTGATTTGTGTTGCGTTTACTGCTAGGACAAATGTTCCTTGGATGTTTCGGATGCGATGAAATACTTGTCTTAATTACTATGAATAAATCAGGTTTAGAGTTACTAATATTTGTCGTGAAGGAAATGTGTGTGATGATAAGTTGGTTAATTTAAGATTTATTCATAGAGAATCTTTTCATTGGTACAATAGGTTTCCATCTAGTCTATTCTTAGAATTCTTTATGAATAGGTATAGTCTACCTATGTATCGGTTTTGTTAGCATATGGATTTTGGTCTAGTCCCCCCATATTTTTGCATTTTCTTTCTTTTTTCTCTTTTTTTAATAATATTTTTTTCATATGATGGCAGATGATTGTTGTTGCTTGAGGTGTCAGCCTAGCTGAGATGTCAGGTTGCCTATGAGTATCATTTCCAACAGTTTGAATTTTCTATGAGGGAAATCTTTGGTGCGCACTATTAGTAGTTCACATTATGATTGAAACAGAAGTAGCTCACACACACCACCATTCAAGATCTGCAACATCAAACTGGACTTTCCTATGTTTTATGGTTCAAATGTGTTTCAGTAGATATTCAAAGCTGAACAATTGTTTTGAATACTACACAACACCAGATTTACAACGTTTGACTATAGTTGTCATCCACCTTAACAAAAATGTTGTTATGTGGTTTCAAATACTCGTTTCCATCTTGGCAAAGTTTCATTCCCTCCTTGGAGGTGGAATTTGGTCCCTTCTAATTTGAATGTGCACGATCTACACTATTTAATCTAATAAAAAGGAATTCTATTGTTGAATATTATATGTAGCATTAGCAAATAGAATCACTAGAGACTTTGCAAACGTCTTGCTTGACTCTTTCATCAATGGGTTCAAGTTTGATATTCATAGAGACGTATGATCTCAAAGTCCTCACTCCTTATTAAAAGAACTATTTGTAGCCCGATTGTTTGAAGAGAAGCATACAACTACCTTCTCTTCACCCCTCACAATACTTGTCACCTCCCACTAGAAATCTACTAACCTATCTAGCCTCCTCCCTTCGCTCAGCCAAATCCAAATCCACCACCTTCTAAACCACCCAATATCCAAAGAATCTCCTTAGTTGAAACATAGTTACGACAAGAAATAAGCTTATGTTATACTTGTGATGCCAAGTTCACATCTAGACACAAATGCTCCAACAAATAATACTTACACCTCTATTCTACAAATTTATAGGCTCAACAACCTGGCCTAGAATCCCCTAGTTCTTCTAATGAGGATAGTCCAGACAGTGAACTACAACATTATTTGTCATATAATACTTTAAAAGGATCCGCAAGGATAGGTATTATGAGATTCCACAGGTCCATCAATCATATAACTGTGCAAATCTTATTAGACAGTAGTCTCTCTTGCTAGAATATATAGCTTGAAACAAGACGATGGTGAATTTTTTCCGCAAAGTTTTCATGAAAATGGTGTTAGATTGAAAAGATCAATTAAATCAATCAATTGATTAACTTGTTCAACTAGTTATTAAAAGATTAACAAATCTGTAATTAAAATTTAAACTTGTTGATTTTATAAATCAATTAATTGTTTTATGCGCAAAACATTAAGAACACAATATATCACAAATTATCATAGTAAGGAAGAGAGAATTCACACAAAGGAATTATATTGATTCACTCTTAACCAATAGCTACATCAAGTCTTCAGCACACCACTGAGAATTCACTAAGCAATCAAAACCAGATTACAAAACAGCCAAGAGTATTGATCTTGAACCTTTCAAGAACACACAATACTCTCAACAACAACACAAATTTTAGAAACACTATCTCAAATTGTTTACAACACAATACAGTATAAAAGAATGAATTTATAATACACTTGGGCTTTTACACAATTGAAGAACAGATGAAAAGAATAACTCAAAATCCTACTTCACACCGTAGCGATGATCCAAGACTTCAAGAATGATTCTAAAAGCTCTTTGATTTTCTGTCTTAAAAAACATATTCTTTAATCTCTCTTATTGTTTTCAAAATGATCATAAAGTTATCTTTATATAGACAAAAAATGGTTAAATTAGTTTGATTGTTTAATGGAATTTGTTTAAAGCATTTTGAAAAAGTTTGAAAATCATAACAACATTTTGTTAAAATTACTTAATTGATTTTTAAAATAAACTGATTGTTTTCATTTTCTGTTAAAATCTCAACATAAAAAACCACTTCATTTATTGAAATAACTAATTGTTTTTACTTAACAGAAAATACAAAAGAAAACAAATCTTTTTTTAAAATCCTTTTAAAAACCTTAAGTGTTTTTCAATCAATTGATACAATAAATCAATTTGTTGAAAAACTTGTTGTAGTCATCAGACTTAAACAAAAAATATTTCAACTAATTTAAAATACAAAACAACTAACTAAAATTAACAGATTTGAAAAACAAAACTTTAAAAGAGATTTCAAATCATATGAACTTGGATCCTAATTAGATGCAAATTACAACACAAAATCTACCTAACTAGACACACTCAACAGTATATTCTTCAAGACAAATTTGGAAATCATCAAAGTCATCTTGTTCAACAGCTTTCACAATTTTTTGCAACCTCAAATTGCTCAACATTTAAAGATGCCAATAAAACTTATTCCTAGTTTCCAATGGTAATGCACTCTTGTGGAAGGATTAGTGAAAGAATTCATAGTTTTAGTGTAGGGCCATAAACTAACACTATCGATATGTTTATTTCATGTCACGGGTGTTGATATAATATTGTGGGTTTTGTGGCCAACAACAACCTTGGCCTCACATATTTTTGACACAGTACTCTCCAACTAAATTTTTTATTCAGGAAAGGCATTTATCACGGGGCATGGAGAAAAATCCACATTACCTACGCCAACATAGCATCATCACATTAGAATATTCTTGCACATCCAGGTTATAGCAAAATTATTTTCCATTCAGTTCCAACTTTCGAATGTTTCAAAAGAAGTAGAGTTGACCTTCCCTCCAGATATTCCACCTGAATTGGTAGTATATTACACACCTACAAGGAGGTGTTTAAGAAACCTTTAGATCTACCACCTAATTGCAACCAAAACCATGTGATATCCTTCATTCCAAGTAGCCAGCCAGTTAAAGTGAAACCATAGAAATACCTCCACAACCAAAAATTCCAAATTGAAAATATGGTTTTTGAAATGCTCCAGGAAGGTATTATAACTCCTAGTACTAGTTCTTTTTCCTCCCTTATTTTTTTGATTAAGAAGAAGGATAGAACATGGCACTTCTATACAGATTATCAGTCTTTGGATGCTATTACTATAAAAAAAGAACTTCCTTATCCCCATAGTAGATGAACTATTAGATGAGTTACATAGTGCCGATTTTTTTTCTAAATATGATTTTCGATTGGGCTACCATCAAATCTTTGTATCTCATAAAGATAGATCCGAAACGACATTTAAAACTCATCACGGACATTTAAAAAAATGTTATGTCTTTTTGCCTCACTAATGCACCAACCACCTTCCAAGGTGTGATGAATCAACTCTTTCAAGGACTACTAAGAAATTTTGTACTAATATTTTTTAAAGATATCCTAGTTTTCAGCTCTTTAGTATGGCAACATTTTCACTACCTGTCTGAGATTTTACAATTATTGCAACACAACCAACTTTATGTCAAGCTATCCAAATGTCAATTTGACTTAACTAAGATAGATTATCTAGGTCACACGGTATATGGTAATGGAGTTGCAATGGATCAATCAAAGGTACATGCAACATTGGATTTGCCTCTTCCACAAAATCTGAAACAACTAAGGGTAGGTCCAAACCAATTATCATAGAAGATTTATTAAGGGGTATGCTTGTATCGTTGCTCCTCTAACTCTTGAAGAAAGGTAATTCAAATGGGACCATGTAGCTATTGTTGTCTTTGAACATTTGAAGCAATTGATCTCAACAACCCCTATCCTAGCACTCCCAAACTTCTCATAGATCTTCATTATTGAAACAAATGCCTCGAGAAGTGGTATTGGGGCAATCTTGAGCCAACACCACCACCCTATTGCATATTTATGCAAGAAACTATCTCCAATAATGCAAAAGCAATCGACATACACTAGATTATTGTATGCCATCATAATAGCCATTGTCAAATTCAAACATTATTTGTTAGGCCACGAGTTCATTTTCAAAACTAACAAAAAAAGCATCAAATGCTTATTGGACCAAACTATCCAAACACCACAACAACAAATCTGGCTCCATAAATTCCTTGGTTGTGACTTTTCCATTGCATACAAACTAGGAAAAAGAACGAAGGTATTGATGCTCTTTCTAGATCCTTCTGCATGGGTATAACATAGCCTAAGTGGGACTTTAATCCTTGCTAGCAACTGCAATTGAATCTGGCAATACTTATAAAGCGATTGTACAAGCATGTAATCAGGGTTAACCTCCCCATGCTAATTATTTTGTCCAAAACCAGTTGTTTCACTTGAAAAATGATTAGCTATCCCTCCCCAGGATAACATAATTCAACAGGTTTTGCATGAATTTCATGACTCCCCTATAAGAGCCCATGTTGGTGTTGCTCGAATAGTTTCTCAGATATCAGCATAATTCTTTTGGCATGGAATGTATAAAGACATAAAAAAACATGTTTAGCATTGTCTCACATGCTAGAGAGCCAACTCCAGCATAACCTTTCCCCAAGGGTTCTTACAACCGCTCATTATTCATGCCCAGATATGGTAAAATGTGGCTTTGGATTTCATTGTGGGACTTCCTCATTCACAAGGATTTACCATCATTATGGTCGTCACCGACAAATTGTCCAAATATGCTCACTTTTCCACTTTGAAAACTGATTATTCAAGCAAATAGATCGCAAAGGTTTTCATCAAGGTTACCGTGAAGCTCCATGGGTTTTCAAAATCCATAGTCTCAAATCATGATCGAGTATTCAATAGTCACTTTTAACAACACCTATTTGAACTAAGCGACATTACATTAACGATGAGTTTATCTTACCATCCTCAAAGTGATGGTCAATTTGAGGCTTTTAATGCCTTGAGATGTATTTACGATGTTTTGTGAAAAATCCAAAAAGAAGGGCTCAAATTCTTAACATGGGCAGAACTATGGTACAACAATTCCTTCCTAATAGAGTTGCACTTGGCTCATTGATTTTCCTTTGATGATTCTTTGTTGATGGAGCTGAATTAGATGAAGAAGCTATGAATAAAATGAATGTGGACGATGGAATTGAAGTAGAATGTTGTGGGAGGCTCAAAGCTTAAGAGAGAAGGCTTAAAATCATTACTTATTTCAAAGTTTAAAATCATGTAAAATACATTCCTATTTATAGGAGAGGAAGCTTGCCAAAGAAGCATAAACCCTAACCTTGGGTGCCTAAGAAGCTTATAAACCCTAACCTTAGGCACCATATAAAGCTTGCATAGCAAGCTAGGGTTTTTATCCTAACCTGGCACCCAAATCTTATACCCTAGCTTGGTGTCGAAGCTTCTAACCCTAACCACAACTTGACACTCAAACTAGATTTTCCTATGCGTTTCACTTCTCTATTAGGATTAGGTTATTTAACCTAAGATAAACTTGGCCCAAACACAAAGCCCAAAAGAAATCCTACACTACTTGGCCAAAATACAATACCCAATGTAAATGCCTACTCTACTCTTTACAATTATTTACAAGGCTACAAGGTTTGGACAAGGCCAATATTTTACTCTCCACAAGAGGAAAGCCTTTTGAAGTTCTTCTTTCTCCTTCATTCTTCTAGTCATGGCCCTTGTTAATGGTCCAATATGTGCTCTCTCATATGGTCCTCCATCACCTCCAAACTAACATTGGAATAACACCATTTTGAGTTGTCTACAACTCTAACACTCCTACCATAACCAAGTATCAGTTAGATCACATTGATCTTCCATCCTTACAATATTTGTTGCACCAACATAATGAATTCAATCACAATTGAAGAAGAATCTATTAAAAGAAGAACTACACTGGACTTTCAAGTAGGTGAATTCATATTTGTCAATCATCAACCATATTGGCAACACTCAGTGCATGTTTGCAAGAACCAAAAGCTCAGCCTTCGATACTTTGGTCGATTTCCTATCATTTAGAGGATTCTCTTGGTTGCTTATAAGTTGCAATTACCACCCGCTGGCAGAATACAACATGTTTTCCATGTTTCAAACTAGAAGAAATGTTACGAAGACCTTCAACAATCATTTGTGTCATTACCTCTTATCACAATTCTCGAAGGTCTACTCATATAACCAAAACACGTTTTAGCATCCCACGCAATATTACATTGTACAAAACACGTTTAACAACTCCTCAAGTGTAGGCCTCGATTCATCAAGCAATACGTAGTAAGATATCAATGTCATCACAAGGGACTATCTAATTAAAAATATAGGACGAGTTCAAAAGGGGGGTGAATGAACTTTTAAAAAATTTCTTTAGAATATGGTTTAGAATGAATTTCTTTAAGAAAAAATAACAAATTAGAATATAAAACAACATATTGATAATTTTCTTAACCAGTAGAAATCATAAAATTTAACGAGTTAGATTTTATCAAGTCAAAAAATTAATCAATTAAATTTTTGAACATATCACTTATAGATTTGCATACAGAAATGTAAAAAAAAAAAGACAAAGAAAATCACACAAAATTTTATACTAGTTCACTCTTCCTCAAGACTTATATATAGTTTCCCAGCTACACCAACTAAAACAAAAACAAAAATCTTTACAAAAACAGGACTCACAAGTTTATCACTCTAGAATCCTACAAAAATGATCCAAACCACAAGCAATACCTTACTGATTTTGAGAAATCACAAACACTATCTAATTTCAATACAAGAACTTCAGAAACAAAAGAGTCAAGGAACAATTGTAGCTTGAGGGAAACCATCCAACCTCAAAATTTTTGGTTAATAAGATAGAAGAAGATGACACCTTAATGAAGAGATTGTAGAGTATTTTTCTTCTTCTTAGTCTTGCAAAAATTGTATAGATTTCTATGGACCACACAATCATACGATCGATAAGCTCGGGTTTTCAGAGAACCCAGGTAATCAAACAATCTGTCTTGATGCTAATGTCGTAGTTTTGGAAGTATGGTCCGAGCCTTCGGGATGCGTGGAAGAGGGTCAACACGAACTTTTTTATCATTTGGTACCTTGTCTCTGTTAGAATTGATGGCTAAAACAAAAGGGGGGTGATTTTTTTATAAAAGCTTTTCACAAATATTTTATTAAGAATGAATCTTTATCAATCAATCACAGATAAATAACTAAGGAAGACAATTAAACAAAGATTCAGAAAACTGTTTCAGAATTTTAACCGGTTAAAAATACATTTTAACCGGTTGTTTATAGCAGCAGCAGAAAATAAATTTACACAAACAGTTATGAGAGTTAAGAGACAGGGAGATTCACACAAACAGATTATACTAGTTCACTCAACCCTGAACTACATCCATTCCTCAGAACAACCTATGAGTATTTCACTATATAATCAATCACAAATTACAACAACACACCACAAAGAGGTGACTTTGAATCCCACAAAGCCTACTCACCCTTTTTGCAACACTTCACACCTCAAGCTACAATCCCACTGTACAGGATTTTACAAACACGTCTTCGATATCATAATACAATTACAAGAAACTAAGTAAGGGTAGAAAACACCTGGAATTACAGAAAACCAGAAGCCCTATGACCAGTTCTTGCACCACAATAAAGCTTAAAAGCAATCTTGCTAAACTTAGAAAACTTCTTTCACAAATAGTTTGTAATCTCTCTTTTTGATCTCAAATCAGAGTGTGAAATTTCTGTATAAAACATTTGAAAGAAGGATATATTTATAGCATTTGAAATCTAGCCGTTTAAGGCAGCATAACAGAGTCAAATCAGTTTTGATCTCATTTAAAACAGTTAATACATGTTTTCAAAAAACTGTTATGACAACACACATTTAACCAGTTGAAACCACTATTTAACCGGTTGAATGAGTCAAGTAGTTACATAACCAATTCAAAAAACAGTTTCAAAACCTCATTGCCAACTAAGTGACAAACAACAGATTGTCTCGACAATTCAACCGGTTGTTTTCCCTTTGCATGGAAAAACACTTTGTTCTTTTAAAACTGATTGATCAAGCTTTGTTTAGGAATCAAGGACTGATCTTAACAAAGATTCTAAACAACCTAATCTAAATCCAAACCTAAAAAGCAGCACAACTCCAGTGATGGAGATCAAGAAGAAGAAGAGAATGAGGTTGAAGTTCAAGATTCTCAAAGACACATTAGCTCATCATCCTTTATATCTCAAAGGATTACAAGGAGAAAAGCTAAGGAGTTAGGTAGTAGGCTTCAAATGTTTTCTCTTTTTATAGTTTCTTTTGTATAAAATTGTAAAACATATAGAGTAGTGTTTAGGAAGGTGCTAAAGAGGGAAACCTAAGACACCTCCATTGTATAACACCTTTAGGCGCTAGTTTTAGGAAAGATCTAGAAAGGTGTCTCTTCACACTCCTTTAGGCGCTAGAATAGAAAGAGTTAGAAGGTAACCTTTCAAAGTTTCTCTTATAAGCTTTTCTTGTACTTGTGACAAGTCCTCCTCATTATAAAAGGAAGGCTTATGTCTTTGAAATAATAAGATTGATTTTGTGAATAATGAACCTCTACCAAATTGGTGAGTGATTGAGAGAGACTTGTGTCTTCTTCTCTTCTAGTCTTATCTTGAGTGAATTCTTGGTCTCTCAAGTGGCGGCAACAACACTCATCTTGAAGCCAA
>Ga0123342_1001365_pt1 | contig 41004 bp, 24 predicted proteins | sample Turbeawhitnodule_FD_89960 | JGI IMG/M metagenome (GOLD analysis project Ga0123342, IMG submission 89960) | Root nodule microbial communities of legume samples collected from Mexico - Turtle bean Mexico white nodule | ecosystem: Host-associated > Plants > Roots > Nodule | place: Mexico: Nepantla...
CTAATTAGATACCAATTTAGAAACTATTTAACAATAATAGAAACTAATTTAGAAACCAATTTTTTTTTAGTTTCTAAAATGGTCTCTAATTTAGTTACTATTGCAACTAATTATTTTGTTCTCAAAAAATTGGTTTTTATTTTATGATTTTCTTGTAGTGATATGAGAGTTATCTATTTTGATAAAAAAAAATATAAATTTTAATAATTAATGTGTGAAATTATAAATGTTTAATAAAAAACCAAAATAACCAACAACTATGAATATTAGTACATAAACATACCATCTTTTTAAAAAATTAAAACAGATTATCAACCTTTGTTTAAAGATATTTATTATTTTCTTAAATAAATCATTGACAAGGTTTTACTTAGACTTATCACATGATTCAATACCAATGCTATCTATCTTAAATGTCTTTGTATTTTGAAGAACATATTCTATGATTATAAGTATGGGATAATATTGCATTTAAAAAAATAAATGTGTAGTCTTAAGTCGGAAAAATCCCATTTTAAGTAAGCTATTATTAAGATTGATGTAATGATAAAGAGGTTGAACAGTAGTGTGTACAAGAACATAAATTCAAACCTCATTAGCATTAAATGTCATAAAAAAACACTTGAGTAATTTGTGGCTAAGGTTGTCTGCTAATTTCATTTTGTTAAGTTTTTGTGTATACTGATTGGACCCGTGACAGGGAACATGTGACGAACCAAGTAAATGCAGTTGTCAAATTTGAACAGCAATTCACTATTAATCAATTCGATTATAATCGAGTACACTTCAAACAATAAATTTTAGAAAAGTATGCACATAATTTAAGGATAAGCTAATTTAAAATGGTACCAATTTATGTATAAATTTATCTTAAGATCTTGAAGTTGAATTACATACAGTAAATATAATCTAATTGCGCAATATCATTTATATAATAATACTATAATTATTGGATTACTTTACAAACTAGTCCAATTATTTAAATTTAAAGTTGATATTTATTAAAGATGATACTAAAATCTATCTTATCAAAACTTATCGAATTGTGATATTATTTTATAAACTATTACTCAATATTAAATTATTATCATAAAAAATTATTAAATATTAATTAATTTTGAAATAAAAAATTAATTATTATATTAATTAAATAAAATATTATTTTTATAAATTAAAAAATTATTTATATTTAAATGTAGTTTATATTTTTGAAAAATGATTATTGAAGTTTGAAATATTAGTTTAGTTAAGATGTTAGATTTTATAATAATATTTAGTTTGATTTTTGTAATTTTTTTATTAATAACATAATTTAAAAATTTATATAATATGAATTATTAATATTTTAATTATTAATTATTTTAGATTTTAAAATTAATCAATAACTTAATTAAAATTAATTTAAAATTTAGAGTAATTAATAATTAAAATTTCGATAACTATTATAGAAACTATTTTATTAATTTTTATTAATAATAGAATTTATTTTAAATACTAATATTTTTTTTAATTATAAATATATTTAATTTAATTTCATGGTGATGTCTAATAGTTGGCGTGAAAATATTTTTATTATTAAAGAGAGAAAATGAAATGGTAACGGTGGAATCTAGTTATCTATAGATGAAGTGTCACCAAAAACAAGATTTATGCATATGAAATATATGAGGGTAATTCGATGTGCACCCGTGATATGGGGAGAAGACAATAATGTAGTAACGTTTTATTTTCCCAATAAAACAAGCTCCCTCAGTTTCAAACACCATAACGAATCCATCCAAGATCTCCCCAACTCATCTTACAAAAATAATATTATAATAATAGTAATAATCAAAGTTCAGAAGCACCACCTCCTCCACGTGAACCTACCACAAGGAACATCCATTTTTGTTCACTCTCTCTCTCCTATATAAGCTCACACAAGTGAACAAGTAAGTACAAGGTTTTCTTATCTTAAGCTTTGGGACCTCAAAAACAGTAGGAACCACAACATATGGGTTCCAAAGTCAATACCTTGGTTTTGCTGGTTTTGCTTCTGGATGTGTCCTTGCACCAAGCAAGAGCAGCAAAGTCTGGTAACTATAATGTGACTCGGTTGAAGGGGAGAAAGGAAATAATCAGTAGGTGTAATTTGTTCATTGGAAGTTGGGTCATTGACCCTTCACATCCTCTCTATGATTCTTCAAGCTGCCCCTTTATAGATCCTGAGTTTGATTGCCAAAAGTATGGCAGACCCGACAAACAGTATCTCAAATACTCTTGGAAGCCTGATTCTTGTGCCTTACCCAGGTACTCTTCTTTAAGCTTTTTCAAATGCATACTTCCTATCTTTACCAATTCTCCTTCTGCAATTACTACACAAACTTGGTACAAAAGAAGTTACCATTATTCTTGCATAGATTCAAAGCTTCTGTTTTTCTGAACCAGAGCTGTGAATAGAAAGGATGAAAAGTTAGTTTTGAAATAAGTTTGAAGTGTTTGATATTTGAGTATAAAGGGTTTTGTTTGTTGGTGTAATATTGTAGGTTCGATGGAGTGAATTTCTTGAACAAGTGGAGGGGTAAGAGGATAATGTTTGTGGGTGACTCACTGAGTCTGAACATGTGGGAATCATTATCGTGCATGCTTCACGCGTCGGTGCCCAATGCCACCACCACTTTTGTGAGGAGAGAAGCTTTGTCCACTGTGACTTTCCAGGTTTCGTTTTTTTCTGTCTTCTCCTCCTTGTCCCTTTTCGCAAACAATACTAAAACACAACACTTTCACGTGTCTTCATTTTCCATCACTTTCTCTCTTTCTCCATATCCCTGTTTCGGAAAACTACTTGACCCTTTTTGTAAGATCAAGCCAGAAAACAGAGGTCCCAAAACTGAGTTTTTCTTCTTCTGTTTTCCATCAAGATTCTTCAGAACAAGACTTGACAGGCTGTGAGACGATTTTGCCAACCTGTGTTGGAGTACAACTTGGAGGCTCTATTGCAATTATTTGCCTTCATTATACTCACTTTAACTTTAATCAACATCAATCTATTGCATTCACATCTCACTTATTATATCATAATAATTAAAACTCATTATGGCATAGCATGTCTAACCCCCCCAATGCATAATGTTTGCAAACATTCCATATATCAGTAGCACCTACGAAATAAGTGAAGAAAAGAAATACTAATTTAGTAGCACTGTCACCCTTTTTTACCCTAGTTGTTCATGAGATTCCATAAAAAGGGATAAACTAATTTTTTTTTTATAACCATGGTTTTCCAATGTTTACAGTTAAATATCCCAATATTATAATGATCTGCATATTTTTAGATAAAGGTTCGGTGAATTCATAAACTCTGCCGGCTAAATTTAGTCAAGTTCCCCAATTATGTCTCTGTATCTAATCTAGAAATTCAATTACTTTTATAGGAGTTTATATTATTTATGTTAATCATACCATTTTCCGTGTTCAATGATTTTTTCTGTTAACTAAGTCTAAAATGTATTTTTATTTTATAATGAGAGAAATATTTTAATATAATAATAGAAGAAAAAAATATTATAAAAGAAAAAATATTTTTTTACTTTATATTATATTACTTATTACTAATTATTACTAGAAAGGGTGGTATATATGTATCTCACTTATCATATTGGTCACTAATACAAAAATAAGTTCGTTGCTTTGAACAAGGATGATACAACTATTAATGAATGTTATGTTTCTGTATTAGTGGAAAGATTTAATATGTTTTGAGCATTTAATAATTAATTTATTCTGAAAAAACTTTACATGACCTAACTATGTATTATTTATTATTTTAACATGTAATAAAGTTGAGTGGAGAAGTTACTATTTTCCACGTGAATGTTGATGCATCCACATTTGTGTGTTATAATGATTGAATTTGAAACATAATATGAAAAAGTAATATGGGAGTGTGGTTGGTGGGTTTGTGCAGGAGTATGAAGTTACCATAGAACTATATCGCACACCATATTTGGTGGACATAGTTCGAGAAGAAGTTGGACGCGTGCTCACACTCGACTCTATACAAGCGGGTAATGCTTGGATAGGGTTGGACATGTTAATCTTCAACTCCTGGCATTGGTGGACTCACACAGGAAATTCTCAAGGGTATTATACGTCAATTTTTAAGACTCTAACCATTCTCATTTATCACTTATAAATATATAGTCTCATATTATAAATTGATATCAATCAATTTATTGTTTGTTAAATAAACTTTAAATATAATTTGTAGGGGTAGTAAAGTGGGGTGGGGTGGGCTGGACGGACCGGCCTACGGCCCACTAAAAAAAACGCGGGACGGGTTGCTTATTTTAACCCGCTGGCCTGCTTAGGCCCGTCCCGCATAACCCGCAGCTCGCACGGGCCAAGTGCGGGGCGGGATGAGTTGACCCGCATAATTTTAAAATGTATAATTTTTTTTTCTACACCCCCATATAGCCTCTTATTTTATATTCCGAAATTTTTAATAACATCTTATTACACATGTTTCATGAAAATAATATTATGAGACCATTTATCTAATGCATCTAAATAAAAAAAATTCAAAATTTTTATTTAAAAAATTATTTTTTTTAACAAATATTTCTTATGCGGGCTGGTCCACGGGCCAACCCTTATGCGAGGCGGGCTAGAAAAATCAGCCCGCAAATTTTATGCGGGGCGGACCAACCAGGCCTGCTTTTTGCGGGCCAAATATGGGGCGGGCCAGCCCACATTGCCACCCTTAATAATTTGTGGGTTTTAAAATTAAAAGTTACTAGAGTTTGGATATGTAAAAGGTCAAAAATTGTGAGTGAGATTTTAATTATGTTGTTAGTGGGGTTTTAAGACCGTAATGAAGATTTTTCTAGAAGAGCTTCCTAAAGCCTATAAATAGGATGCTCTCTCAGTTGTAATATGCACCACAGAAAGAAATAAAATAGAGAGAAATACAAATAAGAGTGTTTTCTTTAGAGAAAATTCAAGTGTGAGTGGTTGTTTGTTTTACAATTTGGTACGAAGAGTCAATGACGAATGTAATGGGTCAAATACCGCTACGAGTGTTAACATCGTTGTCCTTTCAGATGGGATTACATAAGAGACGGTAGCAGTCTACTAAAGGACATGGATCGTTTGGAGGCCTTTAATAAAGGAATGAGCACATGGGGTGAATGGGTTGATGAAAACATAGACCCTACCAAAACCAAAGTTTTCTTCCAAGGCATTTCTCCTACTCATTATCAGTAAGCCAAATCCTTATTTTGATTTTGAAAAGCCCTTTTGGTAATCATAACAACAAGTATTAACTAATGAAGTGAATGCTTTTTATGATGATCCTTTGAATCAGAGGTCAAGAGTGGAATGAACCAAGAAAAAGCTGCAGTGGAGAACTTGAACCATTAGGGGGGTCAACATATCCTGCTGGTCTACCTCCTGCAGCAAACATAGTGAACACAGTGTTGAAGAAGATGAAGAATAAGGTTTATCTACTTGACATAACACTTCTCTCACAGCTACGAAAAGATGCACATCCCTCTGCATATAGCGGGGACCATGCAGGCAATGATTGCAGTCACTGGTGCCTACCGGGGTTACCTGATACTTGGAACCAACTCCTAAATGCCGCTCTAATCACCTGAACTTACATTATAAACTCTTTAATAATTGTGGGTTTTGATTCAATTGTAAGATAGGAGTCTTCAAAAATAGTTGCAAACCATGTTAGTGAGGGAGATCAAATTGTTACACATGTCCGCAAAATGAGACACGACAAAGGGTTACTGATGAATGACAAATTGCAATTCAACTTTACCAATAATTGATACACTACTCTTCAATTCAGCAGCATGTGTGAGACACTATTTTTAATATTGTATTTGCTAACTCATTAACTAATGGTAATGGGTTTAGTATACCCATTAATATAGCTGACCTTATTCATATACATGACTCTGGTGTGAGTTTGGTGGTAAAGTGAGAGTGCTGAAGTGGTGCTTGCTCTATGTGGTTCAGCGTGATGCGCGATAGTGTTCTGTGTATGGTGTTCGTGGGTGTGGTGTGGGTGTGATGTGGTGCTCTGTGTGTGTGGTATTCGGTGGTGCTCCGTAGAATCGAAGTTCATAATCAACAAAATCAATTTTCTTTTAGAAATAATTGAATATTTTTATGCAAAATTAATTATCCTATGTTTTTATTTTCTGGAATCGATTTATGTCAACCATAATCGATGTTTCTTTTGTTTTCATATATTTGATTTGTGTATATATGTAATGTTTCTTTTGGTTTGACTGAATGGATTTTTTTTATTTGAATGTAGGTATATAAAATATAATAGTAATTAGGTAGTTTGTTATTTTTTAATAAGGTGTATTTTTCACAAAGATGATGACATAGTGATGGATAATGATAATTAGGTTTAAAGATATAAATATTTTTAAAATAATAATATTAAGGAGAGTTAATTAGAAAATTAAAATTAGCACTGATGGGGCTGTTAGGGGTTATCCAGGTCTGGCCACTTGTGGAAGTATTTTTCGTGGGAGTATGGGGGAGTTTATTAGAGCTTTCTCTGCGTTTCTTGACGTTCAGACAACTTTGGTTGCTGAATTTTATGGAGTTATATATGCTTTGGAGGAAGCTCAAAAGTTGAAACTTAGTAATGTCTAGCTGGAATGTGACTATGCATTGTGTTGTGTTTACTGTTAGGACAAATGTTCCTTGGACGTTTCGTAATCGATGAAATACTTGTATTAATTACTGTGGAAAAATCAGATTTATGATTACTCATATTTTTCGTGGAGGGAATGTGTGTGCTGATAAGTTGGCTAATTTAAGATTTATCCATAGGGAATCATTTCATTGGTATAATAGATTTCCATATAGTTTGTTCTTAGAATTCTTTATTAATAGATATAGTTCACCTATGTATCATTTTTTTTAACATATGAGTTTTGGTCTAGTTCCCCATATGATGACAAATGATTGTTGTTACTTGAGGTGTCAGGCTAGGGAGATGTCAAGTGACACAGTGATGCCTAACATGAAAGTTTTTTATAAAAAAAAATAAAAAATTAAAATTTGTTTATATTTAACTGCCACAAATATTTGTAAAAGTGATTTTGATAGATATAATATAAATAATGATATAATTAAAAAAAATTATAAATATTATTTTGAATTTATAAAATAATTATAATTTTGGAAAAAAACTAAATTATTAAAATAAATATAAATAATATTGAAATATTTTAAAATACTACTTTACAGATAATATTTGGAAAAGACTACTTTATAGATAACATTTAAAAGTTTTATTTAAAAAATCAAGTAAAAAAATATTTAAATAAAAAGTTAAAAAGTGAAAGAAACACAAACATGTAATTCTTTATAATTAGTGTAATTTAAAAGTTATCCGATAGCAAAATATAATCTTAATAGTTGAAATGAATTAATATAAAAACCTTTAATGCATTATTTCCATCCTTTCTTTTTTAATCTAAAAGTAATTTTCTTCTTCTATTTTTTAAACAAAATTCAAACTCCACATTAATAGTTTTACGCTAACATCTTAAAATTAATTATTTAATTTAATTATTTATTTTACACATTTGACTCGATACGTGCCTATATTTTATATTCTACTTGATATTATTAAAAACAATTATAAAATATAACTGAAAAAACTTTATAAATATTATTTTTAATTTATAAAATAATTATAATTTTGAAACAAAACTAAATTGATAAAATAATTATAAAAAATATTACAATATTAAAAAAAACTACTTTACAGATAATATTTGGAAAAGACCACTTTACATATAATATTTAAAAGGTTATTTAAAAAATCAAGTAAAAAATATTTAAATAAAAAGTTAAAAGTGAAGGAAACACAAACATGTAATCCTTTATAATTAGTGTAATTTAAAAGTTATCGGATAGCAAAATATAATCTTAATAGTTGAAATGAATTAATATAAAAATATTTAATGCATTATTTCCCTCCCTTCCTTTTTAATCTTAAAGTATTTTTCTTCTTCTATTTTTTAAACACAATTTAAACTCCACATTGATAGTTTTACGCTAACATATTAAAATTAATTATTAAATTTAATTATAATTTTGGAACAAAACTAAATTGTTAAAATAAGTATAATTTGGAACCAAAAACTACTACAAGAAAATCATTAAATAACAACTAAATTTAGAGACAAAAAATAATTAGTCACTATATTGACTAAATTAGATAATATTTTATAAACTAAAAATTTATTGATATCGAAAGTGATTTGTATTATAAATAAAAATTTATAGAATACCTTCTAAATTGACTACTAATATTTTAGATTCTTAATTAGTCTCTAAAAAAACTAATATAGAGACTAATTTCGAATATAAACTAAATGATTGTTATTACTTGAGGTGTCAGTATAGCTTAGATGTCAAGTTGCATAGTGATGTCTAACATAAAAACTTTTATTTTAAAAAAAAAGAGTAGTAAGTAGCTACAACCTTTGTAGCTAACGGTTATATATCAATTTAAAAATTATTTTATAATTTTTTTATTAATAATATAAATTACTTTAAATATCAATAATTTTTTTAGTTTATAAATTGGTCTTTAATTTAGTCAAAAGCAACTAATTATTTTAGTCTCTAAAATTAGTTTCTATTCAATGATTTTCTTGTAGTGAATGAAATTATTAATTTGGGTAAAACAAAATATGAATTTTTTATGCAAATATGGAAATTGTAAAATTTGGGTTTGGTACAATAAAATATTTTTATAAAATATGACTAATTAATTTAGTTTAGAGAAATGGACACTTTTTGAAATATGTTTGAGAAGGTTATAACTGATTTGGGTGTAGTTGAATTATATAGACTTATAAATATTTTTTTAAATAATAATTAAAATTATTTGTTTAAAAAATATTATTTTTATAAAACGTAGTTTTTTAGACCTTATAGTTAAACTTATATAATTGTTAAGGGTTTGTGATCATGATAATGATAATTATTGGGTTATGTATTTTGTATTGGACCAGACTTCGGACATCGGCATCAGACATTGACGTCAGACATCGGTGGTCTGGTCGCAATAATGGGCCACGTAAGTGGGGCCCCATAAATAGTATGAGATGAAACCTATATACCAGAAAGACCTAAATCACGGGAGGGTCCATGCATGTGGTGTGTATAGTACATTCAGGTCTGACACAAGTAAGTATTCCCTGGAGGCGCTAAGGCCCATTAGCACTAGGGTTTTCAGGGAAAGTTGCATGCATGGCACGTGAATAATTAGAGCACTTATAAAACAGATGGTCCCGCAGCGCTGGTGCATGAGTTGGTACCTTGGCAGCCATACTATTAAGATTTTGCACTCCAGAAGAGGAAAGTCCTGTGCAGCGGTTGCGCTAAGATTGTGCAACACACAACAAGATATCTTCCTAGTATCCCTAATTCCACTTAAGGAAAGGTCCTCGTGGGACAGGGAAGTTAACCTAGATACAACTTATAAAAAGGGTGGTAAGAACCCTAGAAAAGGTACGTCGTTTCTAAAATATTAAAGGATGCGTTCGTATGAGAGGATCCATTAGTCATTCTGAAAGGTTAGTTGAGTGTGTTTTTAAGTGCAATAAATATTCATTTGGTCACATTACTTATAAGTAATAAGTGTTGATTGATGGTTGTAGGCAAATAGTACCTTGAAGACGTAGGTTTTATGCTCAAACCCAAAGTTATAACTCCATATCACAAAGTTCGATACCAACTAAAAGAGTATTCTCAAAGAGGTCCAAAAAATGTGCACGAGTAGTTTAATCATCGTCATTCCTCACTTAGAAATGTTATCGAAAGAACATTTGGTGTCCTCAAAAAGCGATTCTCAAAATGAAGCCTCATTCTTAACCATTCGATATACTTTTTAAGAACAAAACTATGATGAAGTTTCAAACTCCAAAACGAAAAATACCTCAAATGTAATTATTAACCCTTACAATGTTATATCAATGACCTTGAGGCTAGAACATTTGTGTGTGAGAAATGAAAAAGTGATTCCAAGGATGAACGTTTGTTCCCTTAACTCTCAATTAGGACGAATGAAAAAGTTGTTTCAAAGATTAACTTTTGTGAGTTTATTCTAGTACGCCCATAGTTTGTCGTCACTTAGTAGTCAATGCCAAAGTTAATTCAAATACATCACTCTCCCTTAACCATCTAAATTGTCTCTTAAGGACAAAACTGGGATGAAGTTTTGGAAAAATGGTTTTAAAAATGAACTTTTATTCCTCTTAAACCTCAATTGAAGTCTTGTTCTTATTGAGGTTTTGTTCTGATACGCACAATAGTCTCACATCGCTTAAGGTCAAGGGCTTTTTTAACCGTTTAAAACACCTTTTAAAAACAAAATCATAATAGAACTCCAAACTTCAAATCAAACAATATCTCAAATGTAGTGATTAATTCTAATAATGTTATTTCAACGACTTGAGGTCAAAATATAAGCGTTGTGAAACTCGAAACAAAACCTACACTTTTCCCAAGTTTCTAAACGGAAACTCAAAACTAGGGTTTCTTTTCCAAGAAATTCTCTTGGAAAATATCTCAGAAAAATATTCCCATTTTAAGACTTGAAAAGAACAAGAAGACAAACAAACATGCATAGTCAAATTCAAGTTGAATTTAAAAGTAAAAATTACAAGTGACAATGAGTCTTATTTATAGATGCATAAACCCCTTATACATAATGATCTAAGGAATGTGGGACAAAAATTGCAACACTAGGTTGCACACAAAAAAGGGAGCACGCCAACATTTTTGGAACCCCTACATCAGGCAATTCAAGGTTTTATTCAGATTTTGTTTATAAGTGCTACACTTCATGCTTATGTATTGGTCGTGTGTTGACTCTTATTCTAGGGTTTTGACTCTCCAAATTGAACTCTAATTGGAGTGGATTGAAGGTGATGAGTTGAACTTGGAGAACTACAATTTTGACCACCCAAACTATCCTAATTGAAACCCTTTTATGCTACTACATTTTACAACATAAAATGACTATTCCTAAAGAAAACATTTTACTCTTATGTTTACAAGGCTAGGAAAAGGGGAAAAAAAAGTACTAATAATTCACACTCCATGCAATGAGAGTCTTATGAAGTTATTCATTTTCCATTTTCCTAATCATGGATCTTATTAGAGGTCCAAACTACACTTTCCCATATGGTTTCCCATCGTGAACGCTCTTTCCTTTAACACTTGATTGGGAGAAACAAAAAATGGTTTTCTGTGTTCCCTTATACCTCGACCGAGACTTATTTCACTACGTTAAATAGTCTTTCATCACTTTAATAGTTGAAGTTAAGACCAATTTAAATAAACTTTATTTTCTTATTCTTCTGAAATGTCTTTTAAAGACAAAATTGTAATGGAACCTATGAAGCTCGAACACTCCTTTTAAATGGCGTGTCGGTGTCCGATACTTGTATCAGACACCGACACTCGTATGACACCTGTAGGACACATATCCGTGAAGTGTCCAATTCAAGAAGTATTTGTTAGGTTTCTGACAATTCTAGGACGGTTCTAACACAATGTTAAAAAAGAAAAATACATTAATTTTCTCAAAATTCAAAAATTGTTATTATAATTATAAAAATAAGAAACAAATCCTTGTGAACCAGTCATGAAAAACATATTTCTACTCCAAAAAATAATTTGGAACATACTTGTGGACATAAATCTTTATTGTCAATTTATATAATTTATAATTATATAATATATAGATTTGTGTCCTCGTAATGTATCTGTCTCCTACATTTTAGATATTTACGTATCTCTGTATCCGTGTCCGTGTCGTATCAGTGTCTATGCTACATAGAATGGAACAGTTTCATGACAGATGGGATATTATATTTCAATGGACTTAGGATAGGAACAAGTAGTATAGAATACACATGGTACCTTTCAACGCCACCACAAAATATAGAAGAAATGTACAAATTTTCATGTTATTATATAGGAGTTGGCACATACCATTAATTATTAAAATCAAGAGTTCATCAACATGTTAAAAAGCTACGCAAAACCTCAAAGTTTATAACCCACATAAACAGCAGCATTCACAATATAACAATCATCATTCTTGTCACCCATTTCCTCTACAAGAACCCCACTTGAGCATATCAAACCACCGTCCACAACTTCAACATTCAAAATTTCTCCACTGCAAATTCAAAAAAGATTATTATAAAGAATTGATATAATATTACAGATATTATATATTAAGCACACAAAAAAACATGAACTGAGTAAATAAGTATGGTAGATTATCAACTACCGAAAGAAATGAGTAAAAGCACAGGTCAATACATGTTTATTAGCATGAGAACACAAAAATTATGTTTTTGTTCAGGACTTCAAGCAAAATATATAAACTTCAATACAGATAAGAATGACTTAGGTTTCTGTTAGAAATGTTAAGTTTAATATCCAATAACCAGAGTACAGCAAAAGGAGAGAAACATCCAAAAACCAGACATTATGGTAAAATAAAAGATTGAAATCACAACAGTTAATTTTACAAGAAAAAATAATTGATGATATAGGATTTTCATATTGATAGTCATGTCATCACTTAAAAGAGAACAATATGAAAAAATACAAAAATAAGGCACTAATTTTTCACGGTTCTGGGTACTTACTAGGGAAATACTAATTTGACTTTCTCGATATCCAAAGATTTCTGGAGGGAATGAGGAACACCTAGCTTGATCTGCAACTTCATCTGGTCAAAACTGACACCAGGAATGGAACCTAAATCAAACTCGTGTCAAATAGAATTCATGAAACAAATTTGAACGTGTAAATTTTCCAAGCATACATTTTTTAGTAATTAATCAGCAATGAACAACCATACAGAAAAATCGTTTAGTTAAAAATAAGTTGGTCATATGAAACATCTTACTGTGCGGTATTTTGTGCGGTATTTTCCGAAACTAGAGCTTATCTAGAATTAGTGGGATAGAAATTAAGTCAAACTCACTACCAATTTCTTGCGAGAAGAATGAATTCTAAGCATTACAATTAGAACTAAATGAACTAGTTATAGAAAGAAAATCCCTAAAACCAACATCATAAGGTTAAACTAAATAGGAATATACTATTGAATAAATATTATTTACTTCTAATAAGTCTTTTTATGATAAAATCTACACTCTCCATCTAAAACACATGGCAATTAATAAGTACCTTACAAACTAATAGAACTGAATATTAGAAATTGTGATAAAAGACACTGTCTTGCCGATCTTTATTGCACTACCCGATTGGTAGGAATAGAATCAGAGTAAAGAACGTTTCACCCAGAGAGGTTGCTCAAGAGAACCTCACTCTCCAAAATCTCTGGACTATTTAAATAGTTTTCAGCTACAGCTGGCACAACAACTTTACTTATTTCTTTATACCAGACCTATCAATACCCCGCCCATGAAGACACCTTGTCCTCAAGGTGAAAATCTGGAAATTCTTTGCTGATAGAAGCAGCGGACTCCCAACTATTTTCTGTCTCTGGAAGCTGGTGCCATTTCAGAAGAACTTCTAGCTTTCCTAGAGAGTTAGTCCGTGTATCTAATAATTTTTCTGGAGTCACTTCAAGAACTTCAGACAACATTGGAGGCAAGGGTTGTGAAGAGTCTAATGAATGCACTGCTGGTTTGAGAGTAATGATACATGAAAAACTGATGAATACGACTGTGTTCAGGAAGGAGCAACTATACACAACTTGCCCAATGCGTTCCACAATTTGGTAAGGTCCATAAAATATTGGACTAAGTTTTTCATTGGGCATTCTTTGCTAATGACTAGAATTGATAAGGTTGGATTTTCAGAAAAACCCAATCTCCAACTTGATAAACCACCTCTCACCTATTCTTATTAGCTTGGGCACGGTTCTGATCCTGTGCTTTGCACAGGTTTGACTTTAATTCCCTTAAAATCTCATTTCGTTCCACCTGAAATCGATTCACACTCTAGACTCTAGAGGGGATAGTTGTCCCTTTCAAAATTAAAGGAGGATCGCAGCCATAGGGTGCTTTGAAAGGAGTCATTTTAGAAGAGGCGTTGTAGTTTGTATTAAACTAGAATTTATCCCAGGATAACCAATTTGGCCAGTGCTTAGGCTGAGACCCTGTCATGCAACGCAAATAAGTCTGAAGACAACTGTTAACTACTTCTGATTGACCATCGGCTGCGGATGGTAGGCTGTGCTGTATTTCAATTTAGTTCCAGCCTTTTTCAATAACGCCTTCAAAAACTAACCAAGAAAAAGTTGATCTTGATCTGAAACTATAGTAGAGGGGAAACCATGTAGTTTAACAATTTCTCTCACAAATATCCGAGACACCTCTGCTGCGGTATATGGATGTGACAAGGCAAAAAAAGGAACATATTTTTTGAATCTGTCCACCACCACTAAAATAGTATCTGTGAGTGGGAATCATTGAAATATCAGACCAAACTTGAGTCCCAATGGTTGCAGCAAGCCTGCAGGAGCCAAGGTCTCACTTTTATTTCGTTGGCAGATGTCACATTGCATCACAAAGGCCTTAATGTCCTTTCGCATACCTTACCAATTCAAAACACCTACAATCCTTTTGAACGTTCTAAAATAGCCACTATGTCCTCCCAAAGGAGATTCATGCAATTCCTTGATTATTGTAGAGATCCTTGGGTGTTGTTGTGGCAAAACTAGTTTCCCTTGATAATATAATCTTCCCTTTTTTAATTCATAATGAGTATGAGTTGTAGGATCCACAAGCAAATCCTGTATCAATGAACTCAGCTTGACATCCTTTTGAACCTCCAAATCCCAGTCCTCCCACTCTAAGGTAGCAGAACTCATATGATAGTAAAGAATGCTTGTCTAGATAAAGCATCTGCTACTTTATTCTCCCTTCCAGGTCCGTATTGTATCTTATTAAGAATGAAGAAAATAAATATAGAATTGATATCCCTGGTGTAAAATACACACATACAGGTGTTTATTTATAGATGAAAATAATAACAGAATAATATAAACTACGGGCTAAGCTTGTTACATTCAACATATCTCAAAATCAAAACCAATAAGTTTGGAAGCCCACTTGAATTGTTCCTCTGTCAGAAGTCTTTCTTCCGTCCAAAATTTCAAACTTTTTTTTATCCATAACAACAACAAAATGACTGCCCATCAACTAGTTTCCATTTTTGCAATGCCTGAACCACAACCACCAACTCTCTTTCGTAGACAGATTTGTTTAGCCCCCTTTCAGATAAGGCTTGGCTCCAATCCAAAAAGCCAAAGGTCTGCATTCTTGCAACAAAACAGAACCCAAACCTTTCCTAGAAAAATCCATCTCCAACATAAACTTTGGGGACAGCTAACATTGGTAACCGAGAAAAAGTTTCTTTAAGTGTGCCAAAAGCTTGTGGGCCTCGTCCTGAATAACCCATTAGTCCTAGAAATCCTCTTAAAGCTGTGACATCCTTTGGAATAGGCCACTCCCACATAGCCTCCACCTTCTTTGGGTCAGCGGCTTGATATAATATGACCCCAATATACAAACTAGTCTGACTAAAACTACATTTCTTTTTATAAACCTTCAATTTATTCTCTTGAAGCACCTTGAGAACTTGTGTCAAATGTTGAACATGAAATTCAATTGTGGAACTATAAATTAGAATATCATAAAAATACCAAGACAAATTTCCTCAAGAAAGGAAAAAGAACCACATTCATGAAAAGTTGTTGGGGCATTTGTCAATCCAAATGGCATTACTAAATTTTCGTAATGACCATCATGTGTCCTGAAGGCCATTTTCTCGATGTCCTCTTCTTTCATGAGAATTGGATGATATCCCAATTTCAAATCCAATGTAGAAAAAATTGTAGCTCCTACCAATTCATCTAACAATTTCTCTATGACAAGCATCGGGATTTGTGAGGAATTGTGATTTTGTTGAGTGCCATGTAATCCACGTAGGTAAAACCTCCATCCACCATTTTTTTTCTCACCAAAATAATAGGGCTGGGATAGGGGCTAATATTGGATCTAATGATTCTAGCTTTCAACACATCATGAACCAACTTTTCAATCTCATTTTTCTGGTAATGAGAGTATTTGTAAGGTTTAAGATTTGGTATGAAAACTCCCTCTTTTAGATGTATCGCGTGATCTTGTTTTATACAAGGCAGTAATCCAACAAGTCCTGAAAAATATCTATATTTAATTCCAACACTCGTACCAATTCCGAGGGCACTAGAGGAGGACTTGCTTCTTCCTTCTCTTGAACCAGATCCACAGATACCCTATATCATCCTTTTGCAATTCATTCATCAATTATTTTCAAGGAAGTTGTAGTTGTAGATACTGTTGGGTCCTAATTAAAGTTTGCTGCAATTCTCCCCTTCCTATGATTAACCTTAGCTTAACTTCTCCTAAACTTGCCAACCATTCCAACCCCAAAACCACATCCGTTCCTCCTAATTCAAGAATGAATAATTCTTGTTGAATGCTCAAGGCCCGTAACTCCTAAACAAACCCCATGCATTTCCCTTGACATTGCACCTTGTGGCCATCTCCTACCTCCACCACATAAGGAAGAGTTTCTACTAGTTCTAGCCTGCACCTTAACATCAATTCTTTAGAGATGAAGTTATGTGATGCCCTGCAATCTAACAAGACCACACAACCTTCATATCCCCGATTTTGCCCCAAACCTTCCAAGATTTCTTCATGGTTAGACTTGCCATGGTGAACATGGATAGCTGCAAAACTCTTTCTCCTTCATCTTCCTCTTTCATGCCCTCCTTATCATCCAAAATCTTATCATAAACCCATATATCTCCCTCTATTATTAGCAGCATATGTAATTGCTTGTTTCTACACACATGGTTAGGCCCAAGTTTCTCATCACATCTGAAACACAATCCTTTCTTAATCTTATCCTCTATTTCCTCATTAGATAATTTTCTGAAAATAGTCCCATGCTTGAGATTGACCCCGTGATTCTTATTAATAAGATTGGATGTCTCAGCTGTGTCTCCTTTTCCTCTGCCCATGGAAGCCAATTAATTACCTCCATCTCGTGAATAGCTTTTAGAAAACCAATTCGCACTATACCCTCTACTACTCTTATTCTCAATCGTTCCACCTCCTTTGGTCATAGTTCTGATTTTATCTTCAACCATTTGAGCTTTCATCATCAATTCCACCAAATTAGTAGGACCATATAGCTTCACTTCAACTTTAATGTCTTCTTTTTCAATCCATTCAAGAATATTCCTATCAAATAGTCTTGTTCAATACATTTTAATAGCCCCACATATTGCTCAAATTGTTCCATCTAGTCTTCTACAGTGCTTGTTTGTGTTAAAGCAATCAAGATTTCAAAAGGATTCTTTAACATGTTGGGTTGAAACCTTATTACAACCACCATCTTGAAAGATTCCCACCATTGGAACTAGTTTAAAGCCTTCCCTTCCAAAACAATCACCACCGCTTGCATTGTTTCCTCCTCTGATATTTCTTTCAAACGGAAATATCTCTCTAATCTATTTGTCCAACCAAAAGCTTCTTCTCCCGCAAAGACAGGAATATCCAGTTTTCTCCGCCATGATTGAAAATGTGGTTGCCACACTTCTTCTCCTTCTCCTGTGGCCGTTCTTTTTATTATCTTGTTGTGGTCTGCCATGGACTTCGAACCACAAGTCAGTTTTTCAACCACAACTGTGAGACCACCGATCAGATCTTCTTCCAACCTTTGAAACCTCTCAAGTTGTTCATTCTCCGCCTTCTCTCTGTCTCGGACAACTTCTTGAAACATGTGCTCTAATGTGTCCAGTCTGGATTCTATCCTGGTATTGACAATAGCCCCCCACGCGCAACACCAGAGTACCAAGAATGATGCTCCGAATACCAATTGATAGAACTAAGTATTAGAAATTGTGATAAAAGACACTGTCTTATCAATCTTTATTGCAGTACCCCGATCCAGTTCCTACTTAGGAATAGAAACTGAGTAAAGAACGTTTACAAAAGTATACACCCACTGAGGTTGTTAGAGAGAACCTCACTCTCCACAATTCTTCTAATCCTTTTCTCTCCAAAAGCCCCCCCGAACCCACTACTGTCTCTGGACTATTTAAAATAGCTCAGCTACAGTTAGAACAACAACCTTACTTATTTCTTCTCTTATATACTATACCAAACCTATCACAAACACATAAAGAGGACAGTTTAAAATGATTGAAATTAGTTTATATTTTAGTCCTTAGCACCACAGAACGAAGTTATCTTTACTCAGATTGAGGAAAATAAGGAAAAAGAGAGATCTGTACTCAGATGTCACAAAACAAGTTATCTTTCTAAATGTCAATCTGCTATATATTCCCTAACTAGCATAGGCCAAATTAAGCATGACATGCATGATTCCTTTCACTTACCTGACCATGAAAAAAAAATCATGGAAGTGATTCTACTCTTTCTTCATACTTTACCCCATATACAAGGAAATAATAAATTACATGTTTAACTAATAGCCACTAGGAAAACAAATACTTGTTTACTTTGGCAAGCAACATGCTGAGAAAAAAAAAACAATGGAGAAAGCTAGCCACGTAGTGTAGAGTGTATGTAATAACCAAGTGTGCAATGTCATTGGGCATCAAAAAACCCTTATGTTACACCAAAACGATAAATTCTATTCCCACTCATGATTTCTATTAACTAAGAGGACTGATGTATCTTATGACAGAATAACTCACAACAATAACACTAACAAGTTGAACAGTGTAAAACCCAATAAGATTATGGATATAAATATACCTCTGCGGAAAGCAGGGATTGAATTAGAAGAAATCGCATCCTTGCACGCTCTCATTGCTGCCACTGTTATGTCCTGTCTGTTGGGTTGATCGCCATGTCAGCTAAAACCAAAGAAAAAAGACCAAAAATGCAAAAAAAGAAACGGAATAGAATAGCACACCCATGTTGGTCGTAGCCGACACCCATCTCCACGAACAAGAGCTTCATTGGAGAGGATGACCCTTGGCTTCCTTCACTCCCTTCAACCACTTCCATAGTTCGGGAAATTGCAGAAAGTATAAACTTTGGTGAGCGATGTGAGAAAGAAAGGGATTTACGGAAACGTTGAGGGAAATTGTTTGAGCCCAAATCAGTGATGGGAAACGATGAAAATCGAAGCTTTAGAAGTGAATAACAACAATGGGTCATTTCTCTCTCACAAGCTCAGCATGAAATGGAATCAAATGAACATGGATAAGCGATTCGGGTGACTCACTCTGACCCGATTCCCCTATTTTACCTTTTCTTTCTCGCTTAACTCTCTCCGCCAATTCATTTATCATCTAATAAATTGTAAAATTATTATTTACAAATTTACGACTTATCTGATTTAAAATAACTAATGTTTAAAGATGTGAATTATTTCAAAATATTTATTATTTTTTTTAAAATTAAGAAGATATTTTTACTTAATTGAAATCTGTATGGTTTTTGGATAATATTTTCAAGGTTAATCATTACATCTGATAAAATTCTATATAAATTATTCTTACTCTTCACTTTCTAAGTGATATGAAATAATCAAATTCCAAATTAAGAGTTAAGAAAACGAGTTTTCAATAATGACGTAATTGTTTCAACATCAAGTCAATGATTACAACAACAAAAATGTCGATCTTCATCAATAATTAGCATTGAAACAAATAGAAAACTCAACCTTAAATTTAAATCAATCACTTCTTTACTTAATTAAAATTTTAGTCTTTAATTTTGTTTTCACAATTTTAATTTCTTGAGTTTTAGTTATTCATAATTTTTAGTGTGGGAGTTTTTTCACATAATTTTAATCCTTTAATTATTAAAAAATCAATTTTCAGTTCATTATTTTCGATACAACATAATGATATATATCCACATCAATTTGTGTAGTTGATCCAAAAACGTATACATAATTAAACTGAAAATTAAAGAAATTATAAATAGAAAATTAAAGAATTAAAATTATATAAGAAATTCAGAAACTAAAATTACGAATAATTTAACCTAAGGAATTAAAATTTTAAAAATACTTAAAAACAATTAAAAACCATTATGAATATTTTAAAATTTAGGAACCATAAATACAATTCAACAATTTATTTTATAATGCAGTGACAGTGTAAAAGCTTTTGTTTACTGCCACAACTTTTTATGATAATTAAAATTATTTTAAAATTTATAATTAGAACAATTTTATTAGTTGATAAAGTAAGAAAATTTACACTGAAATGGATGAAAATAAAATAACTAAAAAGTATATTACAATTTTAAAATGTTTATGCGTGTTCTATGATTGTATACATGAATACAAAATAAAATAAATAAATAAATGTTGGATTGTATTTTCTTAAAGCTTTTTATAATAACCTTTAAAATTAAATATCGTAAATATGAAAATTTTAGTTTGTAACACTTAGAAAATAGCAACATAATAAATATTTAATTTTCTAACTTTTATTATTATTATCATTATTTATTTATATTTATATTTATATATATATATATATACTTCTGTTCAACTATTTTTATATATTTATTTATAAATATAGTACTAGTAGATTATTAGACAACAATAAATAGAAAGAGAATTATTTAAATTTTAAAAATTTATCATAATAACACAATTTCATTAAAATTCATCACACCAAAATCAATATAATTCTATTTCACCAATCATTTACAGAAGATAAATACATTCTTATAAATCACACATGAATCTATATAACAAAAGATAATTACCAAAAAATGTTTATTGAAGTCTTTCAAAAGACACATATTGAGCAAGTTGTGTTAGAGACCAAAATATTTTCCATATAATCACATATACTTGAGTTTCATGGATATAAGGTAAGTTTAAGAGTGAAAATAGGTTAAAAACATGATAAGTGACAGTTGAATTATTGCAAAAATATGTTCAATATACAAGTGAGAATTGAATTATGCATTAATTTTTTTTCAAATATTCGTAGTTAAGACCTTCAAAATCTTAGTTTGAAAAATTATCCTTTCTTAAGTTAGTACAAAATTCATAACATGGAATCTTAACAAAATAAGGGATAGAAGAATTTACTTTCATATTTTTATATTGGATCATCTACTAGTGTATATTTTTATATTTAAAACTAGAGTATATTTTAACACTTCGCCACTCCTAACTAAAATTTGAGTATAAGTGACTAAGCCACCAAGTATTATTTGGAACACAGTCATTCCTAACTAAGACAAAGATTTGTCGTGATCCAAAATATCACAAAGGTTTTCTCATTAGAGAGGCTAACGTCTTACAAAGTCATTCCTAACTAAGACAAAGATTTGTCGTGATCCAAAATATCACAAAGGTTTTCTCATTAGAGAGGCTAACGTCTTACAACGTATACAAGGTTTAAGCATTTTACTAGCTCGCTAATGAAAACAAGCAGTGTTCTTATAAAGCTTTCTAGGGTTCAAAATAAAATTTAGCAACGTTTTAGTACTTTGCATATCGTAAATCGTCTTCTTTCTTTTTTTCTTCTTGAAGGACGTGATTATATAAGTATCGAAGAAAAGAGTCGTAGCAAATCTGTTTTTGGCAATTGAGCAACATCAACTCATGTGAAAATATTCCTTCTGTCTCATCATTAAAAGTAAAGGATGTATTAAATATACTAAATGTATGCATTAAACATGCTTAATCGTGCATTAAATGCTCTTCTCTTCTTGAAACAACATCTTGATCGTTTGTAATACTTATATGTCCTTAGTCAGAGTATCTTTAACTGAAATTATGTAAAGCATAAAATCGTACAACAAGGTAGTCTTTCCTAAAGTATGCAATGTGCATGTTAGGGAGTTGTTGAAAGATAGAAACTTTAGCTCACATTCCAAGAGATCTTTGATTGTCGACATATGCTTTTAGGGATTATTGTGGTAGATGGAGGAAACAAACATTCCTTACACCATAGAATAAGCCTAAAGAGTGATTTTGTGAAGTACAATGTTACTTTTAGTTTATGTATTTATCATCCGAGCAAACCATTACTTATCTGAAGAAAATGAGAATTCAAAGTGTTATGTCATCTATTAGACAAAACACTTGTATCTTGCATGACCTCTTATAAATAAAATCCTTCCGTCTTGCAAACAAGATTTGATCATGCTATTAACTTCGTAATACATGCTTCATACTTTGTTATTTAACAACACTTCATAAAAGTATGGGTTGTTGAATTTTTCTCTAACAATTGTGTTTTAAGACTTTTTTATTTTTATTTTTCAGAAGATATCATTTAATGATGTGCAAACAAACTTACAAATTCAATCACATCAATCACATCACTTACCAACTTTCATAAATTTTTTCTATTTTTTTCACTCTATTTTAACGTACACTTAAATATTGTACCCCAAGAGAGGAAGATGCATACTTTTATCCAATGATGTTTGTCTATTTGTATCCACTAATATAATATAATAATAAAAAACTAATATAACATAATAAAATAATATTTAAAAAAAAATTAAATAAACTTTATTAAAAAAACATTAATTATATTATTAATAACATTAATTAATTATAATAATAAAATTATAATTGTAAAATAATAATAATAATAAATATAATTATTTATTATAAAAAAATAAATTTATATAATAATAGTATTAATTATAAAAAAAAATATAAAAATAGTATTATCATTTAATATTAACATATTTTTTATTAAATTTTTATTATAAATATTTAAATATTATTTATTTTTATTAAAATTTATTTTTTAACTGAAATATTTTATTAATAATATTTTAAAATAGATTTTGCATATAAATAACTAATTTATTTTTTATTTTAATTAATTATAATATTATATTTTTATTAAAAAAAACTAATTAATTATATTCATTATATTAAATTATTTTTTAAACATTTTTTTACAATTTTCAATATTATAATTTAGTTTATAACGAAAAAAAATATTTTTATAAAACAAATTAATGACAAGTGACTGTATTCTTTTCAAAAACTAATTATTCAATTATATCGAAAATAATTTACAAAATATAAATTAATTCAAATCTAAAAAGAATACCTCATTTCATTATTCAAATTGTTAAATATAAAGGTAAATTTGTAAACTTTCATTTTAAACCTTTTAAGAAAATTAAAAAATTTCTCACAACCATCACATAACTCATAAACTTCAATCAATTTTCTCCACCACTCTAGGTGTTTATGAATTGGATTTTAAAATCAAATCCAAATATTTAGATCAAATTTTAAACCCAAATCTATATTTTCTATAAAACTAATTTGAATTTTTATAGATCCAAATATTTAGATTGGATTTAAATTCAAATCCATATTTTTATAATTTTTTTATAAATCTACATAATATTAAAAAATATTAGTCTAATGTAATTTAAATTTATTTTTTTCGTGTGCAATAAATGTTAATTATTAACTTTTTTTAATGTTAAGCTTATGTTTTTAATTATTCATTAATTTCAATTTTTTTTATTGAAGTTTAACATTTTTATGTTTATGCATTTATTATTTATTTAAGATATATTTAAATAAGTAAGTTTGATTTTTTTATCCTGATTTCAATTTCTTTTATATCTAAATTCAGATAAAATTAAATAATTTTAATACGTTTAATTTAAAAAAATCGTATTTAGCACATCGTATCATAAAAATCATTTAATTTTTTTAAATACTAAAATACATAAGAGATCATTTTTCACTTATTTGATACCAAGTAGGAAAAGTTTATTCTTCATAATTCTAAAATGAATATTTTCCATTTTCATGAGAAACAAAAAAATTAATGTTTTTATTTCATGTACTTACTTTCTTCTCTGCATTTTCTTAAAATAAAATAAAAATGATTGAGAATTATACGCGCTCTCACGCATTCACGTTATTGTGATCTGACATAATATGGTGCACATCATTCCCGGGAACCTGTGAGCGCAAGAGCTATGTGAAACGTGAAACTTTTTAGTACACTCCACAATATGGTCCTGGATTGAATTTAGTTAGAAAATTTTCTAATTTTTAAAATCTGTATAAATAAAATAGAAATTTCATATATGAAGAAGTTAGATTAAAATAAATATCAGATTTAAATAAAAATTAATTAGATTTTTTTTCACTCTTAATATATATCTTAATCCAAAAAATATTATTTTTTTACATTTTTTTTTTGAGATTCTTATACATTCTCTTTGGAATCCAAATACACCATTAATTTAAATAATCTCATTTTCTCACATTTTCTCTTCAAATTATCTTAAAATCACTTTTTCGTATCCATCTTCAAATCCAAATAAAGCTTAAATAAAGCTTAAATGTATAGATGTTAAATTGATGATTAATATTCTTTCATGAATCTAACATGTTATTTAATGCACATTTTTCTTTCAACAACATTTTTTTTTTATATATTCTAGACATTGTTTAAGAAAACCGAATAAATACCATTTATACCAACAACGTATTAATTTGTATTTATTAATGAAAAGATAAATCTTTTCACTAAATATAGATTAATAAAAGTTATGTTCCTTATTATTCTCCTCTTTCAAGACACAAAGCTCAAGCATTCTAGTATGAAGCTTCTTCAAATTCAAGTAAATAAAGTTTTTAAGAAAATGTAACCTTATACTATTTTTTAAGATGTATGTTAGAGTTCAAAAACTCCTCCATTTCATTTCTACCAAGATAGACTTAGGATTTGTATATAGCTATTAAATTGAATAAATATATAATAGACAGTTATATACTAAAGTACATATACCATTTTTAACCACTTACGATCATTTTTCTCTCTTTCCAATGCTGGGTAGAATCTCGAATTTAACTAGCTTTATCATGAGAAATTATTGAATACACATGGACGAAAAGAAAAACAAAACTAGTCTAGTAAGTGATCAAAACTTACATTTATAAATTTGTTGATATCATCCTTTTTACCAAAATATTATTAATATTATCAAATCATTCAATAGAAAAAAGAGCTTCTATGTTTTTCGTGTTTGGCAACAATTTCTTTTTGCAAATGATAACCAATGTAGAAGGTTATATAAATATATGGCACCAAAATTTGTTTGCATTAAAAGAAAAATCAGTTATATTAATGGAACAAACATCTATAAAAATGTACACCTATCCCCTAAAACCAAACATATACGTGTTTACCTAGTGGAGAAGTTAAGAAAAATGAAGATGGTGGGATAATTTATTTGTAGTAAAAGAAAATGCAGTTAAATGAATAAATTGCAGGATTTGGTTAGATGCAGTTAAACGAGATTGACCAACTCATTTATGATGAGAGATTTGCGCTTTCCCAGTAATAAATGATAAATCATGAATTAAGAATGCGTTCCTACTTTTAAGGATGATGACTAATACTATTTGCCATTCTATTCACAAAATACAGAAAAAAAGGGAAGAGTTTGATCTGAAGCTGAGTTTGCTCCAGCATTAGCATTAGCATGTTGCAGACCTGCAAAAGAATTTCTGTTGGTGGCCATGGCATTGAATGTGGCATGACCTTGCTTTGTCTCTCAACTCTTGAAATGCTCTCATTGTATCCACATCAAAGCCTCCAGCAAACTGCCACACATAACAGCTCATTATACCAATTGGCCCTTTAGCTAACAGACGTCAATTTTGTACTACTAGTGTTAAAAATAAAATTACCTGATGAACTCGGAATGCAAATCTAACTCCTTGGACTATAAGCTCTTCTTCTTCAGGCCCACCACCAACTGTCTCAAGCTCAGCAGAGACTCTCTTCATATACTTCATGGCCAATTTCACAGATGCCAGCTTGATCTGTGCCACAATTTAACATTGCAGGTACAATAAATGAAAGGAGCTAACAAACATTCTTCTCACTTTGTAGTAACAATTTAGTACAGCAATCTACTATCATGCAATGCTATTCAGAAGTTGCACATGCATGTGACATTTTATTTGTTTCGTTCTTCAAAAAATTATTTAAAACAGACTGCAGGACCCTTCCTACTGGCAAAGAGAATTTCCCTTAAAAGATGAAGCAGACTGTGGGGATCAGGGATCTCCATGTGCTAGTGCTGATGCTAATGCAGATTAGCTTCGACCAAGTCCTATCAGCAAGATAACCACTGGTTTGACATTTCACTATCAGCTACCTACTTTGTCTACATGCTATGTGGTAAACTTACTAAGGCTAATTTTTTAAGAGAGAAATTACAGATGTTTTGGTGGGGATCCAACACAAAATTTAGTTACCTACCATTAAATTTTATTAATGGATGAGTCTACACATCCACCATTATTATTCAATGAGGACAATGGGCCAACACAACTCTTGTCCATCATCATGTGTTGTATAGTGACCTATTTGTATTCTATTAAACCTACAACTGAAGCTATATCTGGTGCTTGTTTGCAGCTACTATCAAGTATAATATGGAATTTTTCTAATATAACTTGCATGGAAATTACCTGGCTCACATAACCACTGTCAAGCATCCAATCCACGGGTATTTGGAAGACTTTGTATCTCTTTGTTGCCGATTCTCTCATTCTTGAGATATTGTAAATCCCATGTTCTAATCTGTCATAATAATCAGTTAAAATGGCATTAGAGGGTGTTCAAATGAACATTTAATTCACCTTGAATACGTAATAATACAAATCCACGCACTTTTCTAAGAGTGTCTGCATCTTCTTAAGAGCTGGACCACACAGCTGCCGAGGATCATCGCGGAAACACGAAGCCTCAGATACTAACTTCTTCAGATCGCAATACCCAAACGCAGCTTCACGCAAAGCATCAGCCTTCTGCTCTGGCCAATTGAAGTGTTTCAGCACTGCCCTTTCATCCACCTGAAACAACAAAACAAAACCAGACAAATCACAAACAATATAAAATATATTTTCTTACAAGTATCATCATGCAAATGGAAGAAGGAACACAACATTAAATAATAAAAAAATACCAAATAGGAGAGTTCGTCGTCAAGCCATTTGACAAAAGGCACTACATCTTCAATGTCCGTGAATGCTGCGCTCTCCACCTCTTTGATCAAGTATCTGATAAAGTCTCCTTGTGTTTCTACATCTGTTTTTATCTGTAAAAACAAACAATATTATTAACCTGAGATCAGACAGTATCAGAACTTTGGTTAAAAGAAAAAACCTTTGTTAACGCTAAGATCTAATGAAATGAAGTAAATTCTTTGACTTAATTGACAACTAGGGACTAGGGTTTCAGTAATTGGAGAATCTTTCTTCCTTGTTTGACCAGGAACTCAACAAAATGCCAAAGTTTAGAGCATATTTACGACTATGGCCAACCAAATTCGAATCAGATTACTGTCTTGTCTACTAAGAAATCCAATTCAAAATAAAGCAATAAAAGCGACTACACATGTCAGTAGACAGTGACACAATAAATGGTCAGTGGCAAACCCGTAATTAAACCGCCAAATTCACGTGCACTTACAGCCAACAAGTGAGTCGACCGGTTCTCGATCTCGCCGATCATGTCGCGAGCATTCGCTGTCGCCGGCACCTCCGCAGCACCGCCGGGCCCCGAGTCCCGCCGCGAATGTGAGTCCCTCCGCATCAACGAGTGGTAAAACTCCACCACCTCCGGCACTCTCCTCACCTTGGCCGTAGTCAACCTCCCCGCCTTCGCCGGAGGAGGCGGCGGCGGTGGCGGAGGAGCTGCCTTAGATGTAGGCTTCGTTGGTGGAGGCGGCGGTGGAGGAGGCGCAGCCTTAACTGGTGGAGGAGGAGCTGCCTTCATCGGTGGTGGAGGAGGTGGTGGCGGTGGCGGAATGACTTGTTCAGTTTCGCCGTTATTGGAGGAACCGCTGGACGGTGATGAAGGAGAAGAAGACGAAGGTCTCGGTGGCGGGTTCGGAACACGAGGCGCGCGTGACCTCACGGAACCGGAGAGAACCGAGTCAGAGCAATCAGCGAGTTCCTCCGAGTTGCACCGCGAGTGATGTGGCCTTTCTGTTTCCGCAGCCTCTCTTTTCAAAATCCCGCTTCCGAGATCCGACGCCGTTTTCTTCAAGCTTTTCATGACATTCGACCTCACCGAAATCTCCACCAACTTCTGCGAAGCTTCGTGCTCGAGCACGTGAATTTCCAATGCCTCTGTTCTGCTACTGCCACATCCACCGTACGACACCGTTTTCTTCATCTCCACTATCTCATCTTCCAGTGCCTTTAGTTTCCTCTCGCTCTCTCTCTTCTCTTCTTCCGCTCGAACCTTCACCTCCTGCAACTCCTTCTTCAACCTCTCGTTCTCCACTTCCATTTCCTCCGCTCTTCTTCTACTCCTTTCGATTTCAGTTTCCCTCGCGCTGATCTCGCTCTCCAGAACGGGGACAATGGCAATGGACTCCTTGAGCAGCTTGTGCTCCAGCAGCTCCGTCTTCAGCCGCGACTCGCTCTCCCGGAGCTCCTCCACCAGACGGAGTAGCTCCGCAACATCCGGCGGTCGCGGCTGCACCTGAGCGGAGGAGCGCGGGAAGTACGCGCCGAAGGAACGAGAGAACGGGGACTTGTGAGACGAGGATTTGGCGGAGGACGGCGACGGAGGAGGCTGCTTCTTATGCGGCGTAGGAGTGTTCGTGGCCGGCGGCGACGACTTCTGAAACCCCATTGCTACCCTTACCTTGCCGGCAACCATGAGTCTAAGATTTATTTATTTATTTATTTTTATTTAGTTTTTAAGACTGAAACTGGGAAGAGTTCTTAAGCATGAGAAAGACGACGTCGTTGTCTGAGTTTAGATAGACAGAGAGAAGAAGAAGAAGAGGAAATGGGGTTGATGTAGGAGAGTGGGAGGAGAAGTTTTGGGCACAGTTAACGATGAACGGTCTTCTCTTGGATGCTTTATGATGGAAAAAGTGAAGGTATAAAAAATATTAAGGAAACTAATTTTAAATTTTATTAAAGACAATATGGAACTAAGTTTGAAAAAAACCGAGGTTGTCCAACTGGGATCAGTGTCTAGAACATTTATTTTGGTTAGGTTTTAGTCTGAAGGGTAGTGACTTGAGTTGGTAACGGTCATCTAACGGTTGGTTTTGTGATTTTTGGTTTGGTATGTTTAATTTTATGTTTTTGTAAAACGTTGGTAACGGTTTGATCTTAAAGGAGTTTGTAACTCAGTAAGCCCTGTATCGTGATATTTTGGCCAGTTATCGTGGTTCTTGCATTTTCTCGTTTGTTTGTTTGCCGTTGGCGTTGCGTAAGTCTCTGTGGTAGTCAAGCTTTTTTTATTATACAAAATCCATTTAAAGGCTTTTAATCCCCTTTAAATATACATTTAAAAACTTGCTTATTATTTTTTCTCTTCATTTAATGGTTAAACAATTTTCAATGCATAATAAAATTATAATTAGAAAAAAAGTATTGAGTCATCTTGGAATTTAAAAAACCACTGATAAAAAAGAATATATTTTTATTGAAAAAATGGCAATTAAAAAATAGCATGGGAGTAGTACCTTGAAATTTATAAAAAATATTTTCATGTATTCGTTATCTCTCTAATTAATACTCATTCATTTATGTATATAACGACTCTTTTTCCATTTTAAAAAACTAATATTCATCAGAATCACATTAAAATATTTTTTTATTGATGAAAAAAAATCATGTAAACATTTTTTTGAAAATGTTTTGATTTCAAATTTAATGGATTAAGAGTTTTTGTAAACGCAACAATTTAATAATATCTTATTAAATGGCTTCTTAGTTTTTAATTTTGAAGTCTTATAAATTTAAATATCTTACATAAAAATTTACTGTAACACTAAGATAGTTAATGTGAGTACTTAATTTAATTTTGTGAACCTGTAATTAGTTTACAAATTAATTGTTAAAATATTTGTTTTGTTTGTATATAAAAATAGTAAATAACCCAGGTTTTGTAGTTCATCCCTTTACAAAATATATATTATTGAACTATTATAAATAATATTAAATTTCATTAGAAAATATTTATTATTTAAAAACATCTATAGTATATAATAAGATTCTTCGCTTGAGATACATAATTCATATTCTTATTCTACTCTTAATTATAAAAAAATTGAAACAAATTATCAAAATGTTAAAAATAATTATTTAAACATTTCAACACTCGAATACCTTATAAATCATCCACATCTTTCAAAAACACTATATATTACGAATCACTCACTATTTTTTATATAACACGATTACTAATTTTATTTTCTTAAAAATATAAAGACACTCCGTAATAATAATGATATTAATTAAATATTAAAAAATAGTAATTATGATTATTAACTAGCTATTAGAAAATTATTAAATAACAACAAATTTTAAAAATAAAAAATAATTAATTAATATTATTAGTATCTAAATTAATATTTATTATTAATAAAAAAATTTAAATTAATTTTTAAATTATTATCCAACATAACTAGTAAGATTTTAATTATTAACTACTTTATATTATAAATTAATTTTTATAATGACTAATTTATAATCTAAATTTATTATAAAAATTGCATGTTAAAATCACAATTTGTTAGAATATATAAATAGATTATTTGAGAAAAATTATTTCAATTACATCACAATCTATCAGAAAATCAGTTTAGAAACATACATTCATTATATTAGAAAAAAATAATTGCTTCATATTAATATTGAATGTACCATAAATCTTGTTTAAAAATTTAAATCAATTATTTCATAAAACAGTTGATTCAATTATTAACACAAAAGTATTAGAAAAAATTATAACTTATTATTTTACGAAAACAATTGATTAAAATGATATAAATAAACTATATGCAACATATTAAAATACAAAAAGTACAAGAACAAAGAACACAAGTACTTTTATACTGGTTCACTCTTTTTCAAGACTACATTCAGTTACTACTTCATATTGAAACAATTTTCACTTAAAATACACAATCTTGTACAAAAATCAAACAAGAACACAAATTTTGAATCCTACAATATCAGTTCTACACCTGTAACACCTTGTTATAGATTATATATCCTAAGAAATTGTATCTTGCACTGTAATACAATACAAAAAAAAAAACAAGAAAAGAGATACAAATGAGACGAAATCACAAGATAAAAAAAAATAGAGAAACTCAAACTGAATTTCTGGTTTTCCAGCATAGTAAATATTCACATACCTAACGAGATGATGATTCAAATCCTCCAAGAATTCATAAAACTTTTCAAACACTTATAAGAACAATTCTCAAATCACACTCTCACAAGTTCGGATTCAATAATAGTCTCACCTGCTACTTTTGAATGTTTAAAGAAACTTTTTATAGATTTGATAAACACATAACTGTTTTAAAAATACAACTGTCAAAATCAATCTACTAAAGCACGAATTAACTAGTTGATTTCACTTTAAGTGAAATCACACATGTTAAAAACTCAAATTGAAAAACTCATTTTATCAAACACATTAAAACTGTTTACAGAAAACACTAAACACTTCATAAGTGTTTTCAATCAGTTGGTTAATGAAAATAACAAATTAAAAATTTAAATTTTCATAAAATCTTTTTCAAAAACATTTTAATAATTTTAAAAACTTTTTTCTTGGATTCATCATCTCATTATGCAAAAGATTAATTGTGAACATAAGATACACATGACTAAGATAAGACAAGATACACTAGGCTTCATCAAACACTACTTGGACCTAAGATGTCCAACAAATTCCCCATGTTTGATGAGGACAAATAATCCAACACCTTGATCAATCTTGATGTCTTTATCTTTTGGAGTGCACAATGGAAACAAGCAATAAACAACATAAAACCAATCAACAAAAAAACTTCTTCATCCTAAAGGTTTCCTTCCTCGTGTTGCTTCACATCTCAATTTTTTGTTTGTGTTACTTCTCCCCTTTTGTGTCATCAAACAGAAATAGAGCAAAGAAATAAACACAAATACTACTTGAATGATTATACCAGTCTATCAAATATCAACAATAAGAGAATTAAAAATAGTTATAACAATCTTAATTAAGCATAAAAAATTGTTTAAAGTGCATAAAACAACACCATACAGATAAAAAAAAACAAATGAAAATGGTTCAACAAACAATGAAAGAAAATAAACTAAACACTTGTACACCATAGATCATGAATCCCAAAGATAGAGCTCAGCTAATTGCTCTTGTATTGCCTTAATCTAATTGTCAAGATGTTGAAACCTGGACTCGATCAGCTCAAAGTACTCCCTTTGACTGGCAAAGATTGAATCCAACTTGTAAACCATCAACCTTTCAAAACTGGAAAGTGGTTCACCTCTATCAACAAGTGGAACATAGGTGACCATAACATTCATTTCAGTTCCTTGAACATCTTCACCAATAGTGCTTACTTGAACCTGTGATATCGGTTGCATCCTATGCGATAACCTCTCCATCCTTATTGGTCCAGACATTATTAACCTTGTGAAATCCCATTTTGAGTAAGGTAGCACAATCTACCTCACTTCCAGACTTGATAGTTTTAGATAGCTCATCTTCCATATCAACATCAAAATACTTTAAATTTTTTTTAGACAAGTACAACATAGGGAAACTAATAGTTCGCAAGTCTCTTGAATTTGATCACGTGTTCTTTCATAACAAAGATCCAGTTCACCTTGACTTTATTTATATGAAAATACATTAGAATCAGATCTTCTTCAGTGAGCATAACATGATTGCTCCCCCTGGGAGTTAGCTGCCAAGCCACTATATAAGCTAAAAACATTTTTATGAGTTTGAGATTTCCCACATGGAAATGAAAATAGAGATATCCTGGTCCTTCAAACAAGAGCGATAAAACTGCATTTTGTTAAACTCACTGATTTCAGTAGTATTACCTTTTCCTATCTTAACACCAACAAACTTGAGACTAGTAACATATTTCTAAACAACTTGTGTAATTAGTATATCTACACATTTCACACTAGAATGCAGGTTTTCTCCATAAAAAAATATTAGTAAAGAAAAATTTAATAAGATCAGGGTAAATGGTTCCAGTTAACTGCAAGAATTTCTGCAGAGCTCCTTGATCTTTTCTTCTTTTGTGGAGACGCCATGATATGACTATGCTCTGTGAATGTGAAAAGGAAATGACAAATTTCTATTCTTTGAAACTTATGCAAATATGGTAATAGTTATGCAATATAAGAAAGAATGAACATTTATTGGAAAAGACAACAATTAATCTGTTTTAGTAAAACGTTCCACTAATTATCTACGAAAATTGAATTTTAATCACTATAATTAATCTAATTTAATTGTCTTGAAAAAACAACAAACTGTACCAATGAACAGACTGCATAAAATGAAGATTCAGTAACACCAAATCCCAATAAACTATTGTCAACCAAATGCACAGTGACACGTGGACAAGTTTTTCCCTTTTCGCGTACGTCCATGTAGATAGAGACAAACACTACTTTTACAGTTTCACAAACAATTGCTAGCACATAATACAATAAAACAACAGTTAAAAAAATTGCTATCAATTGAAAATGTTGTTAAGTAAAGATATTAATAAAATTAATCAATTGACTTTATTTTAACCAATTAATTTTTTCTTAAGAAACATGATCAAGGATAATGATGTCTAATTTGATTCTAAGAAGATTAAATATTTCTCGTGATAATGGTTTAGTGAACAAATCACCTAATTGTTCCAACAAATTTAATTTCACAATTACCATTGGATTTATATTCACGTATAAAGTGGTGTCTTATTTCAATGTGCTCAATATGTGAGTGTAGAATGAGATTTTTTGTTAAATTTATTGCACTAGTATTATCACAAAGCAAATGAATATTTTTCAGATTTACCCCAAAGTCACCTAGTTGTTGTTTTAGCCACAAGGTTTGTGCATAATAACCTCCTGCATCTATGTATTTAGCTTTTACAATTGACAATTCTACACAAGCTTGCTTCTTGCAGTGTCATGAAATCAGGCTAGATCCAAGTAGATGACATGTATAGTCTAACACTTGAACGATGATTGTATTGTCTAATATGTATAGTTTTAAGCGTGCATATGATGCTAATGAGCGTATGCCTATGCTTTGTGTTTCTCGAGAGGTTTCATCTAATGTGAGCTTCTAAAGTGTTTACCAACATTTGGATCATCTAATGTGATCATTCTCAACTCCATCGTTAAATCCTTCATCTGATGCGTTTTCTCAACAAGCTTCGTCTCATATGTCTTTATTTGACAAGTGTTTCATCTTATGTGATGTTATTATATCAAATGCTCTTTTATGCATAGGGCGATCTTTCTTTATAATGTTTTTCTTTGATTATATTATTCGTTTCAAGAGTGAACATGAAGACTAGATCATCTGATCAACGTGTACATTGTTTCGTCTAACAATATTTTCTCTTATTCTATCGTTTAGTGAGTCTTGCTCATTTCTCTTTTGTTTTTGTCTGATCTTGTACTGCATATGAATAAACTTTGTCATATCACAATACACATTATAGTGGTTGTTATCCTCAAAACATATAGACGTTCAATCGTGTAATCATCTTCAAAGTGTTTACATCACCTCCATATCGAAAGGATGACTACTCACATCTATGGATTCATTGACCCTATTTCCACTCAAACATATAGAAAAAGAATTAATCAGGTGGAAACATATTCAAAGGAGACATTTCAAGATGTAGACAAAAAAGTGTACTTACCATTTTACTTGCACCAATAAATACACAAATTTCAAATTATTGTTAATTAATGAAAGTTAAATATTAATAATATTCATGCAACTTGTAGCCGTAAATGACAATTAATTTAGTAATTATTTCTCATAATATTTTTAATGGTTCTCTTGTATTTATTGCATAATAAAACTAGCACTCTAAAAATAAAATAGACTAGTAAGTTTCTCATTCAACTATATTTTTTTCTTTTTATATAATTTAATATTAACAAATTTAATTATTAATCTACTTTAATTTAAATTTATTTTTTTATAAAGTTAAGAAAGCTCATTTCAGGAAAATTGTGTTGTGTGCTCCACCCACCCCCTTACTAGTAAGAAAGTATAATAATTAACCCATAGTAAGAAAGTATAATAATCAACCCAATGAATATAAATATTACGTGATGAGACATATGTACAACATTATATCTAAAAGTTACCTTGTTCAACCAAAGAACTATGAATGTGACATATATTTGACTTATGGAAGAAAATAATATATAATTAATTCAAAAATCTTAATTGGTTAGATATAAAAATTTCTTTTATTGATTAAATAAAATTTAATTGATTGATATTCAATAATCCATCAATGTTAAAGATGAAGACATGAAAGATTTTTAAATGTAATGTGCTCCATTTAAGGATTTATAATAACTTTTCAATTTCTTTAGTTTTATGTAAACATTCAAACAAATTTATATTTTGGTTTTTTTTTTATATTGTTTATCTTTATATGAATCTATCCCTTTTTTGTATAGTTCATATTTTTTTATTTACTTTAATATAATCTCACTTTTTAGTTAAGTTAAAAAATAATAACATTTGTGGATAATAATACCTTTGAATTAAAAAAAAACATGTCTACCTAACAATTACAACTATGCAAAAATATTTTATTGTTATATACACAGGGAGAAAATTAACTAAAATCAACAAAAATATATATAATTTTTTTTCTATATCAGTTACAATTATGACTAATGTAATATGTTTTACTTTGTACGATAGTTATAATAAATGAGGAATATATTATAATTATTTTAAAGAAGGATTTCAAATGTGCATATATTATAACATCATTTAAAACACTTTTTTATAATAATTATAACTGCAACCAATATAGTAGACGATACTTATTATGACATATGTTTGAAAATATATATAAAAAAATTAAACTTTCTATATTATCATATATAATGATTGTAAAACGATATAGTAAATCCAAAAAAATTGACATAAAATTGAATCCTAGAATGTAGTCTCATCATAGACTTTTCTTAATCGTATAAAAAATATTTTTATTAATATACTTTATTAAAAATAAAATTTGTGATCTTACTTTTAATTTATGAAATTAAAATATAATAATTGTATAGTTAATAATGTTATGAGATAAATTAGCGAAAACAATTATAGAGAGATGAAAAGTGGTCATCACTATAATTATCACAAATCATAATAAAATATTATCACATAAATTAGCAAACATGTTTCAATAGTACAATTCATATACTTTTCATTACTCAAATCACAATCTATTTTTCTTTTCTAAATCTAGTCCAAACATGGTATAACTTGGGACAGTGCAGTGTTGCTTTAAGAATATAATTTGGTTGTTGTACTTTATAATTTGGGGGATCAACTTGAAGTAAGTGTACTATTTCCAAGAACTAAAGTAATATTTGAGGAAAATTGACATTGGGTTTTGAAAATGGTGTGAATAAGTGTACTATTTCCGAGAACTAAAGTAATATTTGAGGAAAATTGATATTGGATTTTGAATATGATTTTTAAACCTTATGCATGCGAAAACAATATAGACAATCATAAATTAACTACAGAAAATAAATAATCTAGGATTTAACATGGTTCAGTCGTCAATTTGCAATTTACGTCAACAAACAATTAATTAGGTTTTCATTTTGTTTGTTATAATTTTATTACAAGTACAAAAATATCTTAAATAGATATTATAGAGGGGACACAATAATTAAGTACCCTCACTAAAACATGATGTCTAGTTAGCACAACCCAATTTATTCTCAACAACTTTTTGATTAAAAAAAAAGAATAACCTACTGGTGTGGGTAAGGTGCCAAAGGGTAGTGGACAATATATGTATGTTGGCATATGCAAAGAGACATGAATAAGACAAAGAGTAGAGTTGTTTTCATAGTTGGCCTTTTTGGTGTGGACTTGCCTATTGCAGCAGCAATGCCTAGTTGGAAAATTTCGTCATGTTTCCATAACAAAGCACTTGACATAACAAGCATCTTAGTATGGTAATTTTGGTTTTGTTTTTCAACCACCAATACTATTAGGTGAGCAGTTGTGTAGAAATTTATCATGTGATGCATTGCTTTGGATTTACACTGCAATGTTACATCATTCTCACTGCATGCACGTAGCTCATCACTCTCACCTATTATACACATATCAACATCTTTTATTATGTCTTCTTGTTATGCCAGCTTTTTGTATATCATCTATGATCGTATATGATGCCTATCATATTTTATTCTATATATTAATAAATTATTTATTATTTTTAAAATTAGTTTTTATTTAATAATTTTATTCTCAACCTATCTACAGTTACAATTAATTGTTTGGTTACCACAAATAAGTCTTATCTATTACTAGAAAATTATTAAATAAAAATTACTTTTAAAAATAAAAAATAATTAATTGTCATATTAACTAAATTAAATATTATTTTTAAAGATAAATTAATTATTGATATTTAAAGTAGTTTTTATTATACTGATAAGTAGTTTTTAGATTGATATCTAATTAGTTATCAAAGTTTTAGTTACCAATTATTTAAATTTTAAAGTTGGGAGCTAATTAGATACCAATTTATAAACTATTCATTAATAATAGAAACCAATTTATATATCAATAATTTTAGTCTCTAAAACAATATATAATCTAGTCAATATAACAACTAATTATTTTTTGTCTCAAAAATGGATTTATGATTTTCTCATAGTGATCCGAGCTTGGGTGGAAGAAATGTATCTGCAAAGACATCCCAATAATGTTTAAGTCAATATTCGATGGAATATGGTGGTTGAAAAAAATACGATTGAATACATATTTTTATTTTAGTTGGAGTGCATATTTATAGGATCGTAATGAATTTTCAGTATTGAGTTTGGATTAAGGTGAATCATTGAACTAATATCAAATGTTATGTTAATGAGATTCTACAGAGTTGGATTCAAACACGTCACCCCGTATGATATTCAAACATAGTTACTACTAATTTTTTGTTGTTGTTATAAAGTGATCCAACTATAGATTGACTTTTGAAAGTAACCCTTATGAAAGTAAATCTTTTTAATGGTGCTTTAAAGCTTGTACTAGAACTGCAAAACAAGAAAACAGATTAATCTAATAACTTGCGAAACTATGAAGATAAAAAGAAGAAACTAACGCGAAGAATGATGAGGATATGGAGGGTAGAAAAAGCTAGCATGAAAGGAATGTATCATGGAAGTGTGGGGCAATTAGTGAGTAATCAGCAAGTGGTCCTCATGAAGTCTATTTGTGAACTTATAAAGAGACTCAAGACAGCTTCAATACTGCTATACATTTGTAGATAGCGTGGCCAACGAAGCAAGAGTTAATGTAAGACACACATTCACCAATTACCAATTCCTTAATTTCAATTCTCCTTATATACGTTTCAAGAGAAAAAAAAAACACAAAAAATGTTTCTGTTTTGTTTAGGAGTTTTTGTAACTACATACACAACATGCATTGATCTTTTTTCTTTTGTCTTTTTTTTGGGATTACAGCACTAAAAAAAATTGTATCCCAATTATTTTTGTGTGGGTAGTGGCCTCAAGGGTGCAGTTGAGATGATCTGTCTTTCAATGAATGCCATAGATGAGTCCAAGTATATAATAGCATACTGTGGTTATGAAGGAAATAAAAATGTAACTTGTTATGAGGGGAAAGGTCTTGAAATAGTTAGCAATTGGTAGTGATGGTGATTTGGGGTTAGGGTTGTTACAAATTTGCCTAGCAAGAAGAGGGTAGGGGCCATGTCTTCACATGCATGTTAGGATTGGGAATAGAATTGATTGCATGAAGGTCATATTCAGCATTCACTTAATCAAAGCAAAGTGCAAAGTGGTGGTGACTATGAGGTATCTAATGCTCTTAATAGACACCTTGTTTCACAGTTTCAATTTTTCTTTTTATTTTCTCAACGATATAAGATGCAAAAATTGCATCATTTCCCAGCAAACATGGGTCATCTTCCCAAGTAAAGCAACTTGTCAAGACTGTGACCCGAGCTTCAGAGTAGTATTCCAAACCTAGAATTTCATTAGCTGAACGTTTTTCTTCTTTGAATACTTTCCCACTTAGCAATTAATTGGGATATTGAGTCATGTATGATATGATAGTTTATCATATCATAATTTCGATCAATTTTTATATATGTAACTATGTACCATCACTTTCACCAGTAACTTCGTTTGTTAAGACAATTAGTTTACACATTATATATATATAAGAGAAAGATTTCGGTGTTAATTCACTCATCGTTCAAGAGTTATCAAAAGAATTACTTTAGATCTTCAAAAAGTAGAAATGTTAACATAGAATAATTACAATGGAAATAATTGTATTTTAATTTTGACTCATCAATTAAAACTAATATTAATTTATATAAATTAAAAACAAGTTTTATATAATCCAAAATTGCTATTGTTAGATGTGTGAAAGAGAGATAAACAACACAACAAGCAACTTAGCATGAAACTAGAAGTACACATTGTTATCACGTGCAAATTTAGATATACTTAGTAAATATTGTTATTTTTGCAAACGAAAAACTAGAGTTTTATTAGTATGAGAGTTATGAAAAGTAGTAGAACCGATGTTGACAATGAACAAACCTGAACCATTACTTATTTTTATACTTTTTGTTCCTTAATAAAAGTGTTTTGTTGTATAGACATTAGGATCCCTCGTGACCTGGTGTGTGGCACCATTATTTGGGTACCAAGGAGGGTCATTAACGGTGGACAAAATATCTAAGAGTGAAGCATTGTTGTATTCATTGTCTGAGGTAGAAAGTTCAGAAACATTAGCATGAATAATTAGGGTTGGGGTAATAGTCATACCAGTGCCAACACTGAAGAGCAATGTGATCATTTTTTCCACAAACTTGACATGTTGGACACAATGTTTGTTAATAACTCCGAGAATCGGGTGTTGGTGACCGAGAGGTTTTAGAACCACAAGCAAAGTTGGATGGTTGGAGAAACTGTCGGTTATTAATTCATATTTTATTATTATTAATTCTGATTTTATTACTCTTAAACTATTTTACCGTTATATTGCATTAATGGTCAGTTTACATGCCTGTTAGTATTCCTATTTTATAACTTCTTCCAGTAACTGTAATTTTATTATATATATGATATGATTTGAGTAAATCAAAATGAATAAGATCAGTTTTGCAATTTTGTGCAATTACGTTCAATCAGTTCCTACAACCTTTTGTCTTCTCTTATTTCCTTCAATTAGTTCCTACAACTGGTATCAAGAGCTAGTCTGTTATCATGAACTCTACCCAATTATCAGTCTCTATCCTTGATGGACAAAATTACAATCGGTGGTGTGTGCAAATGAGAGTTTTGTTTGATTATCATGAGTTTTGGGATGTCGTTGAGAGTGAAGTGTTTGCATTAGCTGCTAATGCAACTGAGGCGCAACGAGTAGCGCATCGTGGTCAGAAGAAGAAGGACAATAAGACTTTGTATCTCATCCATCAAGGGATGAATGACGAGACTTTTGAATAGATAGAAGGAGCAACAACTGCCAGTAAGGCTTGGACAATTTTGTCAACCAATTATAAAGGTGATGACAAGATCAGGGTGCGTCTTCAAACTCTAAGACGCCAATATGAACTGCTGCAGATGGAAACAACAAAGACTATTGATGTCTATATAAATAAAGTTCTTGCCTTAACAAATCAGATGAAGACCAATGGTGATAATCATGAAGGTGATTGTTAGTCGTGATGTAAGAAAGTGATGTGAATGCAATAGCAAGAATACATGATTCTTTGACATTCTTAGGAACAACTTGAGTTGGTCATGAATTGGCACTTTAGTTAGAATTGGATCAAGGTTCTACTTCAAGAACTCACC
>Ga0123342_1001366_pt1 | contig 40974 bp, 16 predicted proteins | sample Turbeawhitnodule_FD_89960 | JGI IMG/M metagenome (GOLD analysis project Ga0123342, IMG submission 89960) | Root nodule microbial communities of legume samples collected from Mexico - Turtle bean Mexico white nodule | ecosystem: Host-associated > Plants > Roots > Nodule | place: Mexico: Nepantla...
ACATTAAAAATACCTAATTCCAAAACATTAAACATAAACATTAATTCAAAAACATTAAACATAAACATTATTGACGCGATTGTGTTGTGTTTCTTTCTTTGAAATTTTGTGAAAACCTAATTACCTTGTCTTGCTGCTGCTAAGTGCCAATTTTTTTTTTCTTGCGGGTTAGAGGGCTAGCCTGCCCGCGCCCCGCTGTTGGCCCGCGCGGGTTGCGGGCTAATGCGGGTTAGCGGGTTGAAAAGGTCAGTCCGCCCCGCGTTTTTTACCAGCGGGCCGGCCCGCGGCCCGCCCCGCTTTGCCATCCCTAGCAAAAAGTAATACGCGGGCTACCCCACAGACCCGCGGCTGGCCCGTATGTGGGGTAGAAAAATTAGCTCGTGTTCATTATGCGAGGCAGGACAAACACGGGGTGGCCCAACCCACATTGTCATCCCTGGTTGATAACATATTGTGATCCTCTAAAAAACATCATTAGTGTTGTGTTTGTATAGGACACTAATCACATAGTCCAACCAAAATCAATCACTGTCGAAGAAATCAAAAGAAGATGTTGTCGTATGTATTGACTCACTTGCACTCAGGTTGAGTCGTGTCACCGAAGCATTTCGTCATTATTAGTCATTGTTTTATTCTCTCTTCTTTAAATGAAATTCCTTTTTCAAAGTTCTTGATAGAGGAACATTCTTATTCTACACCAATCTTCTGAATGCACAATTAAAATAAAAATGAAGTAAATGTTGAAAATAGAATTAGAGTTAGTAAATGTTAAAAAATCTAAATTATATTTTCTAAAGTTGTTAATAGTAAAGGTTACCTCTTGATATCTCCATCTAAAGCAAGTGTATTTGTGAGTAGTAGCAGTAATATTTGGGAACAAAAGCCTCTCATTACAGTCATTCCAAATGAGTCTCAAATACAATACTATCGATACGAAATATATGCGTCGGGAGGTATTTCAACTAGACTTACTTTTAAAGATAATTATCATTATCCTACTCAAGGTCCATACTATAGTAATATACCATTTTGTACTAGCAATAAATATCATATGACATGACATTATAGTAACAAGTTTCATAAAAAAAAAAAAAGTAAGAATTGAAAATATTAAAAAAAAAAATTAAAATCGAATATGATTTGAATAAGTCTTTATGATGCAGAAGATTTTGAAATTACATATTAAATGGTTGACAATAAATTAATTATAAAGTAGTCACATATGTTTGAATACATTTAAAATATACAAAGAGAAATAGATAATAATGTTTTTTTCAAATTGGACTAAACTAGTTGAACCACTATTTTTTTCTCTTTTGTTTAGAGTAGGATTATATTTTATTTTGTACGATAACTATATTGGTTGAACCAAGGTTATCAAACTCGAGAGTCTACTGTTACTCGTGGGAGTCCAGTAAACTCGACTCGTAAACCCGACTCGTAGATTTGTAAGAGTCTACTTCACATAAAAAATTTTAAAAATAATAATAATTCATGATAACAAATCCATAGTATTGAAATAAACAAGTTCATACACCAATAAAATAACTAAAACAACATAATGTTATAGTTTAAAACAAGGTTATCAAACAACACAAGTCTCAGAGGAAATCATCCTAAGATCTTCATGATCATCTCCATCTTCATCAATTAGCCAATCTGTAGTAAAAACCCTAATTTTAAACCCTAACTAAACAAAAACTCAATCTGTTCAGAGCAGTAAAAACCCTAATCCAATTGCTTCGTAAGAATTTCCTATGAATTGCTTCGCGAACAACACAATGGGAAGAGGATAGCGGCGGTGCAAGGAGCGACGCGATGCGGTGCGGTGCGATGCGGTGCAGAGCGACGAGAACGACGATGACGACAGTGAAGAGGATGAGATCGTGAACCAGGTAAGTAAAACGCTAAAAATCTAACCTAAACGCACAGTTTTGGGCCATTTTACGCAACTCGGTGACTCGGCCCTAAACTCGCGAGTTTGACCGAGTTTGACCGAGTCAACTTCGGGTTTACTCAAAAACGAGTTTGCTCCCAAGTTGACTCGCCAGCCTTCACTTGACTCTTAAACTCGTAAGGGAGTTAACCCTAGAGTTTGATAACCTTGGGTTGAACCATTCATTATTAATTTACACATTTGAACAACTTAAAACATGACTTGGTAGTACATATTTAAATGGTTGAGAATTAATTAATTGTGGAGTACTTATGTCAAACCCCTATATTTGAATACATTCAAAAAAACAATAATGTTTTTTTCAAATTGAACTAAACTAATTGAACCACCGTTTCTTTCTCCTTTGATGTTATCATGTTGAGTAAAAAAAGTAGTTGATGCAACATCAAAAAATGATATCTAGCAATGTCAATTTCGAACGAAACCTGCCAAGTGTCAAGAGAAAACGACATGTCTAATGGTCAAACTCGCTTGCTTGATTTCAGTTCAATCACTGTTGCTTTCAACTCCATTATGTTTCTATAAAGAGGCAGTAAGTTATGTTACTGAACACAAATCATTAAATTAATTGTTTAATGTGGAAGTAAGATCATATTTTATTTTGTACGATGACAATTTATTTTGTACTGTGACTATATTGGTTGAACCATTAATTTTAATTTACACACTTTCACATTCTAGGCACCAATATCGTGTATGGTCGTATCACAGATCCCGTAATCATTCTCGAAATCAGGATACATCTCATATGCAATCATGTTACTGCACACAACTCATAAATTATTTGTTTAAGATCATATTTTATTTTGTACGATGACAATTTATTTTGTACTGTGACTGTATTGGTTAAACAATTAATTTTAATTTACACACTTTCACATTCTAGGCATTAATATGGTCGTATCACAAATCCCATAATCATTCTCGAAATCAGGACACATCTCATATGTTATCATGTTGACTAAAAAAAGTAGTTGATGCATCATGATCTCTAGCAATGTAAATTTCGAACAAACCTGGGATAAATATATGTCTAATGGCCAAAATCTCTTACTTTTCAATCCCTGCTGCTTTCAACTCCATTATGTTTCTATAAAGAGACAATAAGTTATGTTACTGCACGCAAATCATAAATTAATTGTTTAATGTGGAAATAAGATCGTATTTTATTTTGTACGATGACAATTTATTTTCTACTATGACGATATTGGTTGAACCATTAATTTTAATTTACACACTTTCACATTCTAGACACTAATATGGTTGTATCACAGATCACATAATCATTCTCGAAATCATGACACATCTCATATGCTATCATCCAAAATGATCTCTAGCAATGTCAATTTCAAACGAAACAGAGAGAAGATATGTCTGATGGCCAAGCTCTCTTACTTGTTTAGCAATGTCAATTTCGAACGAAACAGGGAGAAGATATGTCTGATGGCCAAGCTCTCTTACTTTTGTTTTCAGTTCAATCCCTGTTGTTTTCAACTCCATTATGTTTCTATAAAGAGGCAATAAGTTATGTTACTACATACAAATTATAAATTAATTGTTTAATGTGGAAGTAAGATCATATTTTATTTTTTGTACGATGACAATTTATTTTATACTGAAACTATATTGGTTGAACCATTAATTTTAATTTACACACTTTCACATTCTAGGCACCAATATGGTCGTATGGTCGTATCACAGATCCCATAATCATTATCGAAATCAGGACACATCTCTTAAAAAAAGTAGTTGATGCATCATCCAAACTGATCTCTAGCAATGATCTCTAGCAATGTCAATTTCGAACGAAACCTGTCAAGTGCCAAGGGAGAAAGATATGTCTGATGGCCAAACTCTCTTGCTTGATTTCAGTTCAATCTCTGTTGCTTTCAACTCCATTACGTTTCTATAAAGAGACAGTAAGTTATATTACTGCACACAAATCATAAATTAATGGTTTAATGTGGAAGTAAGATTATAATTTATTTTGTACAATGACAATTTATTTTATATACTATGACTTAATGGTTTAAGACAGTAAGTTATATTACTGCACACAAATCATAAATTAATGGTTTAATGTGGAAGTAAGATTATAATTTATTTTGTACAATGACAATTTATTTTATATACTATGACCTATTGGTTAAACCATTAATTTTACTTTACCTACTTTCACATTCTAGGCACCAATATAGTAGTTTGATAGTGAAGAGGTTGAAAACATCTTTGTTACTCCTGGTGTGTTAAGCAAAATTCGGCACCAATATGGTAGTTTGATAGTGAAGAGGTTGAAAACATCTTTGTTACTCCTGGTGTGTTAAGCAAAATTCGTGCGGAGTAAAAAAGGAGATATAAGCACAGATCTCATAATCATTCTCGAAATCGACACATCTCATATGCTATCATGTTGAGTAAAAAAAGTAGCTGATGCATCATCCAAAATGATCTATTGGAGGAACCACTTTAGCAGTGAAATAAACAATAGAAAAGTTTTTTTTATCAACAATAAAAAAAGAAATAAACAGAAACCACTTTAGCAGTGGTCCAACCCTTATATAGAGAAACAAGACATCAATCACCTAATAAAGTTTCTACCAAAATAGCATACTGACACTCAGACCAACTCTAACCAGTATTAATAAATCAATCTCATATAAGTCAAAGGATTTAAGTGTTAGTGAAGAGGTTGAGAACATCTTTGTTACTCCCACAGTGTAAGCAGTGCTCAGTTGTCCAAAAAGTTCTTAACTACGTACTTCATTCACAAAATTCAAAAGGTTCTTCTTCTGACATTTGTACTTGACGTCATTGACAACAACAACCTTAAAGGACCACAACATTTTATCTTTTTTAGATGGTCATTGTATTTCCTACCGATTAACCTCTTAGCATCTACCAGAGTTATAAATACTACTTGATAGTCTATTTCTCCTGCGAAAAGTTTGTAGTAAAATTATAGAAAGGAAAAAACAGTAATAGTTCAAGAGTAAACATATACCGAAAATGGTGTTCTATGGATTAATAACAACTTAATTTGTAGCAATATCTCCTATCAACCTTTGATGATCCGTAAAAGCAACAGAGAAATAATATTTTTTAAATGGGATTGAACTAAATGAACCATCATTTTTTTTTTCGATTTATTGTCAGAGTGTGATCATATTTTATTTTGTACGATATCATTTATTTTGTATAGTGATCATATTGGTTAGGAATGACAATGTGGTATGGGCTCGTCCTACGTTTTGCACGTCCCGCGTAATGAACGTGGATGATTTTTTTGTCTCACCCCGTAAAGGTCAACGCGTACAATGTTTTTTTTATAAATTCAATCAAAATATATTTGTTACCTTTTGCATTGCTACTGAAAAATTGAGGCATATCAATACCTTGCTCATCCATTCCAATCCAATTTGTAAAATCCTGTTGGAAAATATATAATAAACATATAATCTAAATAATTCTAAAAAAGTATTACATATAAGAATAAATAATAATAATAATAATAATAATAATACTAATAATTATTAATAACCAATAAGTGAGAGGATGTATGTAGATTAATCTAAGTTAAATGTTCCGTTATTTATTTATTTAATTGTGTAAATTAAAATTAATGATTTAACCAATATAGTTACCGTATAAAATATTTGGTTATCTTGCAAAAAGAAAACTCTCACAATAAACAGGAATAGACAGGAAAGAAAGAAATGATGGTTAAATTAGTTTAGTTACATTTGAAAAAACATTATTGTGGTATTGGTTGGGTTTCTCTTTCGGTGACATAATTGCTCCACAACTAATTTACTCTCATTCAATATTTCAATATGTATTACCAAAATCTTTGCATCATAAGGGTTATTCCAATCAGATTCTATTTTAATTTGTTGTGTCAAACACAACAACATACAAAACACAACTTTGTCTTTTTTTGTGCGAGTCAACGGGTCAGTCTGTCCCGTCCCATTACTAGCTCATGAAGACGGTAGATTATAAGAGACGGACTTACTGGGTTCAATTATTGAGCTCACCCCACATTTTTTACTAACAGATTGTGGACCGACTCGCATAGTCCGCCCTGTATTGTCATCATTGTCTATTAAGCGACCCAAATAATAAAACAGTCGTGCATTCAGAAGATTGGTGTAGAATAAAAATGTCTCTCTGAATTCTATCCTCTCTTCTTTCAATGAAATTCACTTTTTAAAGTTCTTGTCAGGGGACATTCTTATTCTACACCAATCTTTCGACACAAATATTGAAAATCCGAATCAAATCAAGAATGCAGAAAGTACAGAAATATCTTAATAAAATTGGAACATTTGTATACTATAACCAAATTTTACTTTTCGAACAAAATTGTGAAAGTATTTAGTATTGATCATGCTTATTACAAAAACTCTTAGCGGTAATAGTACATACTTGGATATGAGTGTTTGCGATGCCAATGTTGAGACATTTTTCTCTCCATCAGAAAGTCTTGTAAAAGTGAGAAAATTGTCAAGAAGGAAAAAAACCAGTTTTGTGATCATCTTTTATCAACATATTGAAAAACAAATCTTCATGGATCAAGGTACGCATATTTATGTTAATGATATTGTGAAAATCATATAGTTCTAAGATCAAACAGATTAAAAAAATTCTTCCAAATCCAACCTTAATTTTGCAAATGCATGTGGATTGATTACTAAAAAAAACACTTTTTCTTAGAATTTTCAGAAGGATTCAAAACAAAATTTTCAAAATTTATGGAACAAGCTTTCTAAAACGCATATAATATCTTTTAAAATTAATTTTCTAGAACAAGTTTTTTAAAACTAATCTTCTTTTTTTCACAATGGGTTCTTTCTCTCACCCTTTTTCTTCCTCTTCAGCGTTCTCACTCTCTCCTTCCTTTGCAGTGTTCTCAATTTCTTCTTCCTTTGAAGCATTCTCAATTTCTTCTTCTGCAGCAGCGACAGCCATGGTTTGGTGTAGTCAGGAAGTGGGGTATTTCAGTCATTTTGTATTATTAGTGGGGGTGCAGAAAGAAAAATCCACTTGGGCCATGACATCTCCTTCTTCTTTAACAAACACATTGTTCTGAAGGTGAAGGTGTAGTGTTGGATAGTGATTAAGTAACACATTTTGATTATGGAATGGCTTGAACTTTGAAACATGAAAAATGAAATTGAGAAAATGGGGTTGTAGAAGTGAAAGTCCTTAGTTATCTCGGAAGAAGCGGTTGACGAAACCGTAATCGGAGAAGAGAAGAAGAGAGAGGGTTTGAAGCAGAACCTCACGTTCTTCGCGTCTCACTTTCTGCGCACTGTTTGGTTTCTTTTCTAACAGTGCTATTTTCTGCTTTTAAATTGTGCAGATTTTCTGATCCTCTTCTTTTTCTTTATAAATGATTATGTTTCATTTGCTAAAAACTATGAAGTATTAATTAATATAATTAAGATAACAAATAATTTTTAAATCAAATAATTGAATTTTGTAGATATATAATTTAATAGAGTGTTATATTTATTACTTGATATGAATAAAGTAATTATTTTTTGCTTTTAATTCAATAAATTATTTTCAACGTTGTGTTTTTTATTAAAAATAAAGTTTAAACATATTTTTAGTCTACGTAAATATACCTCATTTATTCTTAGTCTTTACATAAATACTTATTAGTTTTAAATTATTGATATTTAGTAACTATTTTTTTTAGTTCTTATAGTAAACCTAGATAATGTAAATAAGATAATGTAATGATTATTTTTTATGTATAATGAAAGATAATTTTTATATTAAAAATATTACTAAATATTATTCAAAAATTATTTTCTAATAGTTTTAATTTATGTAAAAGTAAAAAAATAGTAATTATTTTTATATACTACATATAATTTATATATACTACAAAGAAACAAATTTTTTTAAAAAATAGTTAATTGTAAATTAGATACTATTTTAAAAAAACATTAATAACTAATTAGACCAAGTAGCATAGGTTTTTAGATTTGTATTTAGACCAATAGTAAAATAGGTCTAATTATGGTATATTACTATTAAGTAATGTAACAATTGAGTTTTTTTTAGCCCAATGTAACCCTAAAATGTCTAGGGTATATTAGAGGACGAAAATTAACTTGACATGAAACACATTAACATCCCACGTGGCAGTCTAGGAGTGAAGAGGATTAAACATGGAAGGTGTGAGCTAAACATGGAAAATATGACTCCACATGACACCTTCTCATTAGATAGTTTTATTTTAAATTTTCAAATTTTGGCTCCAAAATGTTCAGTCATCTCTCTTGTAAATTGAGTTGTTTGACTCGTGAATTAATAAGATCATTTTTATGAGTTTTATGATGTCAAGTTGCTAGCTCTTGCACTCTCTTGTCTAAATCTCTCTAGGTTAGACACATTTGGTCTCCTCCATCACCTCTCAAAGTGATATGCCTAACCAATCACACTCTTCGTGCACCTTGAAAGAATTTATAGTTCCATTGGAACTATCAAGCTTCCACCAACCACATAAAATTCAAAGAAATCAATTTGAAATGGAGGCACACAACATCATCATTTTGTAAAGAAAATGTAAGAGATAAATAGATTATCAAGTCCATACTTGATTATAAGTTTTAATGGATTATTTAAATGTTTGAAATTATAATGTTTGCAATAATTAACCATTACTTGAAATAGTTAATTAATTTATAATAATTTATTAATTACGTGCTTCTGAAAAAAACATATGTCTTTTTTAATTAAAGTAAGAAAGAAAACTATTTTTTTTTAAGATAACTCACTATAAAAAAAAATATTAAATAGAATATGTAATTACTACTTCCTGGACTAAAGCAAGCGTGAAGATGCTACGAACAATTGCAGGTTTAAAAGTTTCAGTATAATCATTACATATTACATTGTTCAGTATTATGTTATGAAGTTTGTGATTGTGAAACAACATGTCTTGTCTAGTAGGATATAAAATTGTAAGAGTACATCTTTGAGATGAATTTATGACTGATGCAGTTTTCAAACGATTATTTAATTTAGAGTAAGGAAATAAACTTCCATAAATAGTATGCCGAGGATAATATGTTTTTTTTTATATAAAAACTATATTCTTTGATATTTCGGTTAGGCTAACATCTTAATTAACAACATTATCTATTACTATATAAAAAAAAATATTATTAAAAAAATACAAAAAATATAAAGAATTAAACCAAAATACATATATTAACAAAAAATATACATATGTAATTTATATATATTAATAAAGAACTCTATAAGAAAAAAATTAAATTAAAGCGTATTATACCAATAAAAATACTCTCTATAAATAAAGTCTAAATTAGCAAGTTTATCAGCACAAACATTCTCTTCATAAAAAATATGAAAAATCTTAAACCTGATTTTTCCATCGTAGTAATTAAGACAAATGTTCTACATATTACAAAACATCATCAAAGACAAAATTATAAACCCATATAAAAGATAAATATAACATTTAGGTTGAGAACTATAGGAAACAAAAATAGAAAAAAAACAAGGTTATGTTGATTATAAGACGTAATTATCAATTAAACACTTAATAATTATCAAAATATATATATATATATATATATAAAGTGAAATAATTAAAAAATTAATAAATATAAAAAGAGATTTGGTATCTATTGTTCATTGACAAAGGCATAAATAAAGTGAAATATAAACGTTAGGCTTACAAAAGTTATATGCCTTTTGTTAGGCCTAACTTTCCACTACCCTACTCTTTTCAATGTTTTTTTCTTTTTTTTCTATCCTTTCACCACTTTTTTTTTTTATAAAATTACTACCTAATATAATTATTATCATGATAAAGATACCAAATTCTGAGTATATTTTTTAATAATTGTATCCTAAATTATTTTCAAGTAAAGACTGCAAAATTAGTAATTATAACTCTCAACCTGCTCTCACCTTTTATTACTACTGAAAACAATTATAATTTCGCGCATAGTATTCTTATTTTTATTACACTAAAATATATATAATGTTAAAGTTTTTATAATTTTACTGTTCTATAAATAATTAACTACAAAGTTATATAATTTAATATATATATATATATATATATGTGTGTGTAATTTTATAAAAATAGTATTAAAAAAATTATATAATCATTAATTTTAGAGAAAAATTATTTATTTATTTTAAAACTAAAAATAATATTTTTTATTTATTAAAAAGTAAAATTGTTGAATTAAAAATAACATAAAAATGTTACGAAATAATTAATATTCTTTATATAATAATAATAATAATAATAATATATTTGTAGAAATCATTTAGCATCTCTTTTTTTTTTTTTAATTTTGAAAATTAAAAGTAAAATAGTTGTCTCTAATGGTGCTTTTGCATTGATTGGTGTGAATGGTGGTTTAGAATGGGTAATGTGACTACATAGCAGTAGCAGAAGAATTCACATGCTATGTTTAGTCATTAAGTAATGAACATGCATGATTTCAACTTTCACAATTATTACTGCATTACATTACATTACTATAAAGTTCTAGCACCTTCCCACTACCACCTTCTTCTCTTACCAACTTTTTCATTTCCTTCTAATCATATAAAATCACTTATATTCTTACATGCTATGTTTACTCAATATATAACAAACTGCTTAATTTTAGGCCACATTTGGTAAGGATTGTTCTACTACCAAACACATGTTTAATTCAAATTACTTACTAATTAAATTTTAAGTGAGAAAATTGTAGTGCAAAAACTTTTTTTTTTCATTATTCACTAAGGATTTGTTTGGCTTAAAGATATAAGAGTTTTTAATGAACCAGAGAGGATAAAAAGAAAAAGAGGAGAGGATTATTTTGGTTAGATATTATTTGAAATAAAAAAATATACTTTTATTATCTGTATTTCACATCATTTATACACTATTAGTTTAAAAAAATAATCATCTTAAATTATTCTATTTTATCTTCATTCGTCTACTTTGTTTTCTCAATTCTTCATGCACTTCAAATTTAAAATCTTTATCGACATTTCAAAATAAAAATAACTTTATACTACAATTCCAGTTATCTATTACAAGCTTTAATTAAAACAAAATTATATTATAAAAGCACAAAGTATACTATGTATACACTATTAAGCTTTATGATATTGAATTAGGCTTAAAGTCCATTTCATAATATGGTATCAAAGTCATTTTGAGTCTATGAGAGTTCATAATATGTTGTCTCACGTATGAGCTGTCACTTTCGATGTGAGGGGTATGTGTTGAAGATCTCACATCGACTAGAGATTAAAGTATTTCATAGTATATAAGTAGGCGCAAACCTCACATCATAAACCAATTTTATGAGGTTGACTTAGGCTTAAAGTCTACTACATAATATACACTACAATGTTAATGTGTATATTGGTAAAATGGTTTAAAAAAAACTATTTCAAAAGTAAAATAATGATGGATGAGATAATAATTTTTTATAAAAGTGAGACAAATTATAAATTTAATAGTTTTTTTAAGTTTTTTTTTCTTTGGTTTAGGGTTTAAATCTTATTTTAGTTTTTATGAAATCAAGTAATATTTTATTAATAGATTTTAAGAGTGAATTTAGATTGAGTTTTATATTAGTTTAATTTTATTTATAAATTAAGAAATTTCAAGTTATATGGATTGATTCTATTTTATTTTATTTTATAAAATTCATTCCTCTCTTGTTACCATTTAATTTATAATCTATCAGACTCTAGGCTGACATAATGAATTATTTTTAAAGTATTTTATTTTATTTTAATTATTATATTAGTATCTTTATTATGTACAATACACACACAAAAATGTCTATACATATACGAATAATTTTTAGAAAAAAATAATTATTTTTAAATTTATAAATAATCTTATAATTCCAATTCATAATGAACAAATTACATTTTAGGATTTCAATAAGTAATGTATAATATATAACACCCAAAATTACATATAACTTTACAATATAAGTTAGGTATCTTTCTATACAAACTTAGAGTTTTTCAAAATATTTTTAATACATAATTAGGACTTATAAAAATACAAATATGTACAATTCATAACTCAAAACAAAACTCTAAAGTCTTATCTCCTACACATGTACATGTATGAACATTTGCTCGTGTACATAGTACACTCATCGCAATTCAAACACAACATTTATACATGTTCACATAACATAAAATCAAACAATTTTATCAAATAACATGAGAAATTGAAACTTATGACCATGTTCCCTCCACATTTAGATCTTCTAGCTAAGGGTACTATTGATCCCTTACTTGAAACTTTTTACTTTGATTGAAATTCTATCTCAAACAGGCCACTCCAAAATTTAGAAACCTAAAGCAAATTATCCAAACATGAGATATTGGAGAAAGATGGAGAAAATAAAAATAAAATAAAAATTGAGAGGCTTATATTTTTTTTACGGCCATTACATATTGTGACACAATTTTTTATTTCATAATTTTTAAAAATTAAAATTAAATTCAAAAATGAAAATGAAAAATAATATCGAAAGATATAAAATATTATGAACATTTTCCCTTAAAACAATGTTGGTGAAGTAAAATATCCTAAAACATTTAAAAAGAAAAACTCCTATAAAAGAATAATTCCTTTAAACCTTTCATTCAATATGTTTAATCGACCTACAAATAGTTATTCTAATTTTGCGAAGAAGTTTTATCATAATTTCATTTAGGCATCAAAACTTGTATTTCAGATTTATTTACCATGTTATATTTTATCCAGACTATCTATAATATATTTCCTTCATATTTTTTGAAGTATATATTTTTTTAGAGAGATAAAAAAATTATAATAATAGTTTTATTTTAATAAAATAATTACGAGATTTTCTATTCTACCAGTCTTTATTTATACATTTATTAAATGAATATGTGTAAACTAATTAAATATTAAATAAAATATTTAAAACAGTTAAAAATTAATACCATCTTAAAATTTGAAAATAATAAATAAATAAAACTATTTTTTTATTCTGTCATTTAAGCAAAAATAGAGGGAGTAATAAATAAGAATAAACGTGTAGAGAAAACAATAGTACATGAAATGCATCTTATTGATTGATCTTCACATTTTACTAGACTATTTTTCTTTTTCTTTTTTCATTTTAGCATATATTTTTTTTCTTTTCCACCATTTTTTAAACCACTCACTATTTTCATTCATACTCTTATATCAAATTAGTCACAAATAACTATTTTTTAAATCACCCACAAAAGCACCAATGCTTGCAAACAATGTACCATCCAACTTCATAAAAGGACACAATGAACCTTCCAACTTCATAAAAAGTCACAAATGAAAGCTGATATAATGGATTCCCATGAAGCTCTTGAGAATCATCACCATTAATTAAGTAACTAAAAGTGGTTTAAATTATTATTTTTTATGTAAATTTCACACAAATCACCATCTTGAAAAAATGAGATGAATAAAAAGTGTACACAAAACAAACACAAAAATAGCAAAACTCCCGACACATAACTTTGTTTAAAAAATCTTAATGAAAAACTTAAAAACATTTGCACAAAAATACACTTTCAATAAGACTATATCTATCTTTTAATTATGGATACAACTTTTTAAAATCAACTTCTAGCTATAATTCTTGTTTAGCTTTTGACTTCATAATTAGGAGTTTTTGTCAGTTTCGTACTTTTGTTTTATTTGATTGAACATTTGTTAATTTTGCATACTGAAAGTTGATAAAAAAAAAGTATAAGAGATTGTGTTTACATCACAATATATTATTTTTAATATTATTACATTTAATTTAAAATATATTAATCTTAACATTGTATGGAAATAAATTTTAGAATTAAAAATATATATAACTCTAATAAAATCTTTATTAAGACAAATAGTATTATTTTAAATATAATATGATATTAAATTATATAGATATTAAGGAGTTGTAATACAGATGTATAGTTATTTTAAATAATTAATTTTTAAAACAATGCAGAACATTATATTTGATGAATTGGAATTTATCTGTAATTAGTAAATTAGAACGAGTTATAACAATTCTAATATAGTTTTTTTAATAGGTAAGAAGTATATTATTAAAATGTCTACAAATGTTAAAATTTTATAGTTGTGGGAAGTAACAAACAATAAAATATGAAGTATGTTCTTCAACGTATTTTATCTTTTTAAATATATTATTTCCCTTATTAAATTATATATAACTTTATTATATATCAATTAATTATTGATATAAATATTAACTTAAATATTAACTTGAAAGACTGTATAATATTAATTAAGATTTATATGATATGACAATAGACAACTAAATCGTGTTTATCAAATACATCTTTCACTATAAGAAGAGAATTTAACTTTAATGAATTCATCTAAACTCTGAACCATAACATTGACATTTACCGTGGGATAAAGTAAAACTTTTCATGCCTCCACAAGACAACAATGTTGTGATATGTGTCCCATTGAAACATGAATAACTAAATCCTTAATTATCAAAACAAAAAGAGTCTCTTCCTTTACTTTTCCTTCGATACTTTGCTAAGAAAATTCACCTGGAAAAGGGTTAGAAAATTTTGTAAACCATAAACTTTAAACCCTAAAAAAAGAAAATATATTATTAAAATCAGTTTTGACCCAATTCCAAATTTTTAACTTTATCGTACTTATAACTATTTTAGAAATTATTTGTTTTTATATTTTTATAAAACTATATGGACCACAACATTATAACTATATTGTCCTTTATGTTTTATTCAATTTAAAATCTTTTTGTGCTAACAAAATTTATCTTGAAGGTTATATAGTAAAGCATGCAAGAAACCTACAAGATAGTATTATCCTTGTTAGACTTTGTATGAGAAATGACAATTAAACAAAAGATGGTTAGATAATTTTGTGTGAGCACTTAATGTTCATATCTTTAGTGTTAATATAACTCTTAAGCATTGATGATTGAATGCATGAGAAAAAAGGTTATGTACCCTATACGAGTTTCCTTCAATATGTATATCACATTCTTTTCCTTTGATCATTCATAAATATTTAATTATCGTTTATTCGACCTCACTTCTTGGATATTTTTATTAAGGTATAAGATAACTCAACCTCTTAGTCTTAGAGGTATATTCCAAATCAACTGGCACAACCTTGTATTATCTTTCCACCCGCTTGTTTATGCCATAGGATGTTGTTGCATGTTTGATAACTTAAACAACTTATGAAACTTACACTAAATTGTTACTTCTCTACTTCACATTTTTCAAATTCAAATTTAAAACCTAACCTAATTTTCCTTCTTACTTTGTCAATGAACTTAGGAAGTTTGTATCTCGTGAATTCATTTAGGCTTAGAGATGTCGGAGAGGAAACTACACAAGATCCTTTTACTACTACTAAAGCATTTTTCAATTAATGCATAACAAATTAGGGTTGTTGGGATATAGTGACACAATGTTGTAAAGTTGCAACCATCATTTTAATGAATTTAGCTATCTAGGCATATAATTGGTTAGAGGTGGATGTGAAGGTTTAATCACTATATCTTAATACAATAAAAACTTAAATTGGGAAATCATAATATAAAAACACGATCTTAGCATAATCATAACAACAATGTAAACAAAAATGTGAGTTAATATTTTATCAAACAAATTATACAAGTTTTTTTTTAATAATCATAATAGTTAAAAGTCTTAAATAACACCAAACCTTCTCATAAAACACTTTCACCAATTAAATAACTATTGAGTGCTTCCAAAAGACCAACATTATGTTAGGACATAAATACTAACACTAAGTTAGGACATAAAGACTAACACTTATCCATAACTCTAGAAGTCCATTAATTTAATCCTTATCTGGTATAAATAATTTAACAACCTCAAATGACAGTGATTTCTAACTTGTAGTTGAATATTGGTAACTTTCACCATTAACTTAATGTATAAAACCTCTATCTACTCTTCACCATATTATACCTTCATTTATTTAACGCAATGTATCATTAGAATATTGATATCTCAATAAATTCTTTAGCTTAATGCTTAAAACATTGATATCTCAATCAATTCTTTAGCTTAATACTTACATCACATCTCAACCATACATCTTTGATAGTTATTGATTTACTTATCCAAAGAATGCTTGCCTACCAAATCTTGACTTGATAATGAATCTACTTCTAAAATTCTTAAAATTCCAAACACATAGTAAACACAAAAAACAATAAAACATCTTAATCAAATGATGATTTTGATGAAAAACCATATCACACAACTTTTGAGAATCTAAAACTTCAACCTACAATTAGAAAAGTCTAAAAAAATAAGTTATGAAGTATAAATAAATTTATAAAAAAAATTAATCGGTTAGAAGTAATACTTACTTTGTCATCTATTCATATGTGTTGTTTGATCGAAAAAAAAAAGGCGAGAACCAGATCCAAAATAATAGAAAGAAGTCAAAGACAATTTTTTTAAAAAATTAAAAATTATAATTTTTTTAGATAAATAACTAAATAGTTAAAATTATAATTTATATTCAGCATAAAAATATAATTTTAACTCTTATTTAATTTTTAAAGAAATATATCTATTAAACTAAAAAAACATATTAAACAAGTTAATTAAGATATTATAAATTTGTAAATACCTTAAGATATATATTGTTCACAATTCACTTAAATGTGGCAACAACTTCAATTAGGAAGAAAAAACTAATTTAGTAAGTTTTGTTAAAATATTTTTAAATTATTATTAATTAAAAATAACAATGCATCACGACGGATATATTTTTCACAAATATAAAATATAATTTATACATTCAAAAGATTTATTTATTACCAAGAAAAGCTATTTATTTGATAAAGATAAATATCACTACTCTTGAAAAAAATATATTTGAATAATGTGTGTACAATTCATGATAAGCGTAAGGATCTAGAAAATAACTTTAGAATATAAATGATACATTTTAAATGACAATTGAATATTTTATTATTTAAGTGAAAAGAGTATATAAATAGAAAATTAAGTTTTTCAGGTTTCATTTTAAAAGAATCACCTTCTTTCTAAAACTTTTATTTTCCTTTCCTTTACATTCTATCTAAAATTCTGACTTCCTCGCTCATCAAATTGACGAGTCCGCCATTGGACTCCTGACAACAAAAACTACAAGATTGTCTGATCAAAATCTCTCATAGAGTAAGTTAATTTTTGCTATTTTTCTTTGAGTCAAATGTTGAACTTGTTAGGTTTGTCTTAGTTTAGGCTTTGCACGTGACACTTTTAGCTTCAAGAATATTCTCTTTAGCTCAGAGTCCTAGTCATAGAGTTAGATTTTTTATCAAGATTTTGTGGTGTAGGTTAAGTTACCGTTGAACTTTTGAGGATTGAAGCTCTTATTGAGCACCTACTCAAACTCATGTAAGGGAATCTAGTTTAAATTTTCAAATAGAACCCTAGGTTAAAAGATCTGGATGTGGGGTGACGTGGTCATGAGTCTTAAATTTTCTTGTAGTGTTGTTTGTATTTATGTTGATTCTGATGTGAATCTAGTTATTTGATGTGTTTTGATTGAGATTGGAAGTGTTTGAATGATAGTATAAATTAGTTGAATTGTTTTATGATATAATTGAATTTAAAAATTTTGAGAGTATTGGTTATTGATTTTGATTTAGAAATGTTAAATATATGTGATATTACATATAGATAAATTAACTTTATTAGAATTACTATCCAACTATGAGAATGAAAATTTAATTATTTTTGGTCCAATATGTTTCAGTATGAAAAAAATTGTTGAAAAACTTGAATTGTATCAGTTTTATGTAGTTTTAATGTGCACATCTCTCTCAAACGAGGTAATTAAGTTTAGGCAAATTATTATCGCTCGAGCTAACTTGAGATAGTGAGTTCCATACTTATTTCTGCTCAATCGAGAGGGAATCTCGCTTAGATGAGACCAAATTTCGTCCAAACAAGAGGGAATCTCGCTCAAGCGAAAATTGAGTGAACTTTGTGGTGCTCTTGGGTTGATTTTCGCTCAAGAGAGACACACTCTCACTCAAACGAGATTATTTTTGCTCAAACTAAAAAATAAATAAAAAAAAAACTTAATTTTTCCCCTATGGAAGTCTAGTTTATTATATTTTTTTATTGTTATTGAGTATATTTTTTTTATTTAATTATGTGATTAAAAGTAAGTATTTATGCATTTATGTGAAATTTGTGATATATATTGAATTGTTTGGAAGTTTAAACTTTAACGTGATTTAATGGTGTATTGATGCGTTAAATGGAGTATACAATGATGTAAAAATATGATCGAGACATAATATTTTCAGGAAAGAAAATATCGTGTTAAGATTTTTAGAAGAGTGTATTGATTTGTGATGTATTAAGAAAAATGACGATTCTGACTCTACTAATATCTTAGAATCATATAAAGGAAAAGTACCAGGTGGTGAGAGAGAGTTGAATGAGGTTCATGTGATTCTATTTGGGGTGTGAAAAAAACATGGTCTTTCAGGTCATATGAATTAACCATGTCATATGAGAAAGTTGTGGTTGAAGTATTTTTATGTGCATGACTGTGTGGTTTCACAACTGATAGTATGACATGTGCATGTCTCTGAGTGTTAATTTTAATACATTGGTCTTCCAAAAGTAGAGTCAAGTGTCTATGTGTTGTGGTTTAGTAGAAGTTTGACATGAGAAAGATGAATTATGAATTTTATAGACACTTGATTTTTTTGTGAAAAAATATGAGGATTGATGCAATTATGCTTGTTAATTTACATTATATTTATGTTTAAAATTTTAAAAATAACTAGCTTACTATGTTGTTCGTTTTGTTTTTCTTATCTGTAATAATCGTGTATTTACATAGGAGCATGTTATGCTACAAGTGAGAGAGATGCGCATTTACACGGAACATCTGATGCTACATGTGAGAGAGCTCCGCACTGAACTAAGAAAATATTTGGTTTTATTGAGTATTTTTGTTTGATATGTGTATATATTAAAATCGTTATGAGAAAAGATATATTTTGAAATACTATATAACAAATATGTATATTTATGTAAATATTTATTTAATCATCTTATAGATTTATATATGATAAATATAATGATGTTATCTAAACTTCATATAAAAATAAACTTTTAGTTTTCAATTTTAATTGTAATAGAATTAGTATAGATAAAATTAAATTATTTGTATGCGTGTCTAAGTAAATTAATATTTTTTTAATAAAAACATAATGTTAAAAGTAAATTATTGAATGAAAAAATGACAAAATTATATTTTTGTATTGAATAATGAATATATTATTAATTGAATTATGTAAACATATAATTATTTTACTTTAATGATATCTCAATTATATTTTCCATTTTTAGTATTGAACTAATTATAATTAATAATAAGAACTAAAAAAAATATAGTTAGAAAATGTCACAGTTTAAAACAATAAATATTATTGAATAGTCAAAAATAGACGAAATCATATTTTCAAAAAGGTTAAAAACACATTTGAATATTTATTTTATAAAATACGTATACTAAAATACTAGTTATTAGCCATGGATAGAATCAAAAGTTATTTTTTTTAAATGTAGAAGAAATAGCAAATAATAAATATTTTTAATTTTACTCTGCTTGTTAAATATTTAATTAATAGTAAACATCGACATATTCATGTTTTTTCGTTGTAAATAAATTCTCTGAACATGTTTATACAATATAATAAATTAATAGAAATTTAATTTCCAAGCACAGGTGCAAAAACTTTTATAGAGTTATCTGTAATTATGCAATGCATGCCAACTTTGTTTATTATTAATCTTTATAAAGAATTTTGACAAACCATATTTAATATTTTTTATTAGTTCAAAGACTTTTACATTATTAACTAATTAAAATAAATTTAATCGTAAGAAATCTTAAAAATAATAATTTTATTATTTTTTCTAGTAATTATAATTTTAGTCACATTTTTAGCGGATGAGTTTTAAATTAAAACATAAATGGTTGTTTTTGAGAAAAGAATACAATTTTTTCATGTTATGCTTTTGAAAATAAGTGGAATACTTAATGTAATAAGGATCATTAATGAATATATCAATATTCTGTAAAAGAAAAAAAAATCTCAAAATAACTTGTGCCTATACATAAGCTTTCTGAATCTTATCCTATTATACTGTAGAAAAAGGAAATATATTAAAAGTATAAATTAATAAAAAATTATTTAATTTTCTAAAAAACATTTGTTTATATATGATGGACCATTTAAAGTGAGAACATCAAATTATAGAAAAGAAAATGTTTTAATGAATTTCCCTTTTTATATTTTTCTTTAAAAAAAAGTATGACAAAAAATATACGAAGGGATCTGTATTACGCGAAGAGACATACGAAGGTGTCACCGGAAAAGTACGGAGAGAAATTAGGATTTTAATTGCTCTTAATAAATTAATTGGAAAAACTAACGGACCATAATTTCCCACGCGTTCCGTTTCGCGTGGGTTCCACTCGCCGCCGTCCAGAGCCGTGGTTGTGAATTTGAATCCGTTTCGTTTGGTCACGCTTAGGTATATCTATGCTTTATACTCGCTATTAAAGAGGAAAATACGGAGTTACCCCCAGTAGGCAACAAGTTTACGTTTTTGTCACCTTTTAAAAAAAATTAAAATGACGAAAATATCCTTAGACGGAAATTACTTAACGGTGGCCGGTGGAAACTCCGGCGGCGAGATGCGATCCATGTTTTCCTATAAAAGCCCGTCACCAGACCCTCTCTTTCCCTCATCAAATTGCATTCTCTTTGTCTTTCTCTTTCTATACTCTCTCTCTCTAAATTGCACCTATAGAGCGACCCTCTTCTATCTTTCTCTCTCTACATCGGTTCCTCTCTTTCTCTTTCTCTCTCTATAAATCGCCCCCTTCTGTGCGGAGTGAGAAGAGGTAAATTCTCTCTCTCCAGGACTAATTAATTTAATTTTCTATTTTTTAATATTTAAAAAATTGGGGTGGTGTGGGTTGTTGATAATTTCAGTAGTGGAAATCTGGGAGGGTAAAGAATCAGTAAAAGATTATGATAGTGAATGAGGAAATCAGGGTTGACTGTTTATTTTGATTTGTGCATTATTTGGTTTGATGGTTTGTGATTGGGAGAATGGAGGACAACTGGTTTGATCTCTGAACGTGGGGTGTCTGTGAGGATAAGATCTTGGTTAAGGGGTGTTTGGGAATTTGGAATCTTGGTGGATGGGGACGTTGGTTAAGGTACTCACTTGGTTTTGGTTATTGAAACCCTAGATATGATGATTAGGTCACTCGGTGGATGGAGTTTTGTGGTTCCACGTTAAGTGTTTTGATTTAGGTTTTGGGACGACAAATTAGTGGTCATTTGATCTGGGGTGGTGTGAGTTCAGGACTGTTTCTTCTGCTTGTATTTTGCTGGGCTGGGTCTAATTTGACCCTTGTCATCTGATTCTCGAAAGGAGTTCTGTTGATAGGTGGATTGGTGGGCATTGGATGGTTTCTTGAAGATTGGCTTTTGGGGTGTTCTTACTGCTAAGTTTTGTTTTTAAGTTGTTTGTGGTGTTAGGTTTTGATTTGCTATTGGGGATATCTGACTCTGTTGTTCTATGTGGATCTTTTGTTTGTTTAATTTTCATCATCAATTATATGCACAGTGATCAACCTATACTTGTACACAAGTCGTCACTAGCTACAAAAATTGATAAATTGTAGATTTCCTTCTGTCTGTTTGTATAATTGTCTGTTTGGGTTTGGGGTAGTTGTCAGACATAGATTATTGTGATTATCTTCGGTTATATTGCATCCAGGTTGTATGTGCTTTTACTTGTTGTGTAAACTCCCATGTTGCTGCTTGTTACCTGACACTTTGAGGTAGTATAATTCATACCTCGAGTCTTACAGTTTGTACCTTTCGATTTGCAGGTGCACTGTCTGTCCTCATTGTGGGCATGTCATGGATATTGTCTCTTAAAAAAAATAAAGGCATCCTTTCTGTTCAACAATTTATTCTGAGTCTAGTTTGTATCCTTATGCATATGAGATGGGCTCTCGAGGAAGGCCATTATTTGATCTCAATGAACCGCCTGCAGAGGATAATGATGATAGAGATGGTATTGTCTGCATCCAGCCCCAAAAGACACACCCATCGACAAATCCCCATGCTTCTGATTTATTTCCAACATCAACTGCTGCCCAAGGAATAATAAATAATCATGCTTTTTCACATGCCTCATCTGTCTCTGGATTTCAACCTTTTGTTCGGCCTAAATCCACTGGTGTGCCTGAATCAGATGCTGAATTGAAGAGAGTAGGAGATCAGGACACAAAGGTTTCCTCCAAGTCAAGTAAAGATGAAGATGTGAAAGTTATGGATTCACGGATACTAAGTTCAACAAATGCCCAATCTACTGAGAGGGAAGAAGGGGAATGGTCTGATGAGGACGTTTTTGCTAATGCAAATGGAGGTAATAATCCTAATGCAAATGGAGGTAATAATCCTAATGCAAATGGGGGTAATAATGCTAATGCAAATATAGGTAATAATTTGCCACAACGAGGTCAAGCTTCAGAAGAGCTAGCAACATCTGGAATGGTGGATGTGAGTGTTGTGGTTGCGTCTGACAGTAAACCTAGAAATATTAAGAGTTCTGATAGTATAAATGATGAAAGGGGTAGTCATGCTTCTATAGGTCTAGAATCAAATTCGAGTGAGCAGAAAAACAATAGTATTCCAAATTCAGAAAGCAATATAAAAAGTGAAACCTCTAGTGATGCACTGGAGGAACCCACTTTAGTTCCCAAGCAAAAAGAAGTGAAAGGTATTGAAGCAAGTCATGCACTTAGGTGTGCAAATAATCCAGGTAAGAGGAAGATTGACCAACGTAAAGAGGAAATGTTGGGAAAGAAACGAAATAGACAGACAATGTTTCTTAACTTAGAAGATGTTAAGCAAGCAGGTCCTATTAAAACCTCAACCCCTAGAAGGCAAACTTTCTCATCATCATCTGTTGTTAGTCGAACAATAAAGGAAGTCCGCACTATTCCCGCACAAGTTGAGCGTGTTGGAATAGCTAAGGATCAGAAGCTCACTGATACATCTTCTGGTGAAGGTGGCAACCATGCTGAAGCACAAGAACCTAAATCTTCTGATTGTAATGGCGATACTTCTGGACCACTTGTTAGATCCAGGAGGTTAAACAGTGAGGCAGAACCTTCTGCAGAGGCCAATTTGCCACCAATTCCAAGACAGGGTTCATGGAAACAATTGACAGATTCGAGGCAGCAGAAGAACGCACTCCATTCTAATAGGAAGTTGGGACTGAGTAGTCAAAGTTCTAATGATGTTAAATTAGGAAACAAGAAACATCTTTCTATCAAGAAGCAGGCTCCTATCAGCAGCCAGTCCCAGGACACATCTGTTGAGCGCCTTATACGGGAGGTGACCAGTGAAAAGTTTTGGCATCACCCAGGTATCAAGTAATTGTATTATTACCATAGTGCAGATATATACTATTATTGCTAAGCTTTATGGTTTCTTTGGATTTGATTCACTTGATTCTTTGCACTCGAGTGGTTTCTGATTCTTCAACTTGTTGCTCCCTTCCTCCAGTTATCACACTGTGAGATTCATAACACTGGAGAGACATGCAAAGGTGATGACAGTTGTTTTTGGAATGAAATTTGATATTGATTTGATAGCTTCCTCTGGTTTACATGAATTCTTTATGTAATCCAGTTGCCATCATATGCCTCTTTTGTGTTATGGTTCTCAAGTTGTCTTGTTTCTTGAGAGAGATTGAAAGATAACCGGTGGAAGGGAAACTTGGAGCTTTACTTCAATTCAGTATTTTGACTATTATCTGCACTATTGTTCTATTTTCTCTACTCTAATTGCTGATTTTATCCAATATGTTGGATTGTTTTGTTTTGTTTTCTGTGATTTGGATTTTATGAATGGTTTTTCTAAATGCAAAATATTCATGTTGTCTCAATTTTGTCACCCATAGTTTTAGATTCTTTAAAAGGATAATGACAGTTATTTGACCATTTTCAAAGCAAAGTTGGTCAACTGTTAGATTGTTAGTGTTATCCTACAAAATATACATACTGTAGAGAAGGATTCCTCACATGTTCTTAATTAGAAATTGTTATCTTTCCATTCAAATACAAGGTTGTTTATTAGAATGTCATTTCATCGATATTAGGATCTTTGGCTATTGTGGATGGAAGTATGGCAGTACCACTGAACAATTTGACTGTAGCTTAAATAATCTAACATTTTATTTTCACCTTCTGTTATTCTTTATGTAATAAAACTTGTAGACAATTTTCTCATACGTGAATTATTGTGATCAGATGAGCAAACAAATGAAAAAACATGTATCAATCATTGTTTCATGTAGATGTTTCCTATTATTTGTAGGTTAAGGCTTTATCTTGTAGTATGTGCTTTTTGATTTAAGCTTGAACGCATTTGCTTCTAGTAAATGAATTGATCTTCATTCTTCATTTGTCTCTGTATCATCAATACAGATATATCCTTTGGTTCCTTTTGAAATTATTGTTTATTTATTTGTTGGTAACTAATTTAAGATCCTGTGATTCAGAGGAGACTGAGCTTCAGTGTGTTCCTGGACGGTTTGAATCAGTGGAAGAGTATGTTAGAGTATTTGAGCCTTTGCTTTTTGAGGAATGCCGTGCTCAACTTTATAGTACTTGGGAAGAATCAACTGAAACAGTGTCAAGGGATACTCATATTATGGTGCGTGTGAAGGCGAATGAGTCAAGGGAAAGAGGTACATCTTGTAACTTTCAGTGCTTGTTTTGTGTTAGATATATATTTTACATCTTTTGCTCAGCAGTTTCACTGCTGTAAACTGATACATGCTGCATTATTTTAAACACTCCATCTGTATAATGGAAACTGTCTCCTAAGTTCATGGAATTTAATTTTCTCTTTTCCTGCTTGTAAATATGTTTGTATCCTTACAAACCGTGTTTCATGCTTTATCTCTGTAACTTCAACAAACAAATATGTAGTCCCTTACTTTCCTGCTTCTTATTGCTTTTGTTTTTTTAATCTGTGGGTTTAATTTATTTGAATCTCTGTTTAGGATGGTATGATGTTAAAGTTCTTCCAGTACATGAGTTCAAATGGTCATTTAAGGAGGGCGATGTTGCAATTCTTTCATCCCCCAGGCCTGGATCAGGTTTGTTGTCAAATATCTAGTACAGTATAGTCAGTTCTATTTTTTTTTTTGTGTTCAGTTGGGTTAATAGTTTCATTATGCTAGCAGTTAGATCCAAGCAGAACAGTTCATCTGTAGCTCAGGATGACGGGGAATCAGAAGTCACTGGACGAGTGGTTGGTACAGTTAGGCGTCACATACCTATTGATACCCGTGATCCTCCTGGTGCAATTCTTCATTACTATGTTGGAGACTCTTATGATCCCAGCAGGCAAGTGTTTGTTAGAATTTTCCCAATTGAGTTTTCTTTATAATGAATGTGTTGCTATGTACTTTTTTGGTTCCAATATTCATCGCAAATATAATTGGTCTTTCCTGTAGGGTTGATGATGATCATATCATAAGAAAGCTTCTAAGTGGAAGCATCTGGTACCTCACTGTTCTCGGTTCTCTTGCTACCACACAAAGGGAGTATGTTGCTCTACATGCATTTCGTCGATTAAATTTGCAGGTATATGCTGAAAATTATTCTGATGTAAAGTAGTGTTGCGGGATTTCAATTCTAACTACTTTTACTTTTCAGATGCAAACTGCAATCCTTCAGCCTAGTCCTGAACACTTCCCTAAATATGAGCAACAGACCCCTGCCATGCCTGAATGCTTCACTCAGAACTTTGTTGAGTATCTGCGTAGGACCTTCAATGAACCCCAGTTAGCAGCAATCCAATGGGCAGCTACGCATACAGCTGCTGGCACAAGTAGTGGATCAACAAAAAGGCAAGAACCTTGGCCATTTACCCTCGTTCAAGGACCTCCAGGAACAGGAAAAACACATACAGTGTGGGGAATGTTGAATGTCATTCACCTTGTTCAGTATCAGCACTACTACACCTCTTTGCTAAAGCATGTAGCCCCTGAGAGCTACAAGCAAGTCAATGAGATTAATTCTGATCATATCCCCACTGGATCTATTGATGAAGTTCTTCAAAACATGGACCAGAATCTCTTGCGAACCTTACCTAAACTGGTCCCAAAACCTAGAATGTTAGTCTGTGCTCCGTCTAATGCTGCCACTGATGAGCTTCTTGCCCGTGTTCTTGATCGTGGATTTATTGATGGGGAGATGAAAGTTTATCGACCTGATGTAGCTCGAGTTGGGGTTGATTCTCAGACACGTGCTGCCCAAGCAGTTTCTGTCGAGCGCAGAACTGAACAGCTTTTAATCAAGAGTCGAGAAGAAATTATGGGATGGATGCACCAGTTAAAGAATCGCGAGGCGCAGTTGACTCAGCAGTTGCATTGTCTTCATAGAGAACTTAATGCAGCTGCTGCTGCTGTTCGTTCCCAAGGGTCTGTTGGTGTTGATCCTGACCTTCTCATGGCCCGAGATCAGAATCGAGATGCTTTGCTGCAGAACCTTGCTGCAGTTGTTGAAAATCGGGACAAGGTTCTGGTTGAGATGTCTCGCCTAGCCCTTCTTGAAAGTAGGTTTCGACCTGGTAGTGGATTTAATTTGGAAGAGGCCCGTGCTAGTTTGGAGGCCAGTTTTGCAAATGAAGCAGAGATTGTTTTCACTACAGTTTCTAGCAGTGGCCGTAAGTTGTTTTCTCGCCTTTCCCATGGTTTTGATATGGTGGTCATTGATGAGGCAGCCCAAGCCAGTGAGGTGGCAATTCTGCCTCCCCTCTCTCTTGGTGCAGCTCGTTGTGTCCTTGTTGGAGATCCTCAACAGCTTCCCGCTACAGTTATAAGCAAGGCTGCTGGAACATTGATGTACAGTAGGAGTCTTTTCGAAAGGTTCCAACAAGCAGGTTGCCCGACAATGTTGTTGTCTGTGCAGTACAGAATGCACCCTCATATTCGGGATTTCCCTTCTAGGTACTTCTATCAGGGGCGCCTTACTGATAGTGAAAGTGTCGTTAAACTGCCTGACGAGCCATACTACAAGGACCCTTTACTTAAACCTTATATATTCTATGATATCAGACATGGGCGCGAATCTCACAGAGGTGGATCAGTCTCTTATCAAAACATACATGAAGCACAATTTTGTCTCAGATTGTATGAGCATGTTCAGAAAACGGTCAAGTCTTTGGGTGTAGGAAAAATTACTGTTGGCATAATTACTCCTTATAAGCTGCAGTTGAAATGCCTCCAGCGTGAGTTTGACGAAGTGTTAAATTCAGAAGAAGGGAAAGATCTATATATCAATACCGTAGATGCCTTCCAAGGTCAAGAACGGGATGTCATTATAATGTCTTGTGTGCGTGCATCTAGTCATGGTGTTGGCTTTGTTGCAGATATTCGGCGGATGAATGTTGCCCTTACACGTGCAAGAAGGGCCCTCTGGGTATGGATACCATTCTAATGCATTCTTCTTCAGTGATAAATTTGTGTATTTATTAATTAGAAAAAACATGTTTTAATTGATAATATTATTGATAGTTTGTTACCATTGACAGGTCATGGGAAATGCGAATGCTCTGGTGCAATCTGAAGATTGGGCTGCATTGATTAATGATGCAAAATCTCGAAAATGCTATATGGACATGGACTCTCTTCCTAAAGACTTCCTGGTGTCCAAGGGACCTGTTTACACATCATTGCCCAAGCCTTCTTCAAATATGAGGGGCATGAGATCGGCTGGACCAAGATATAGATCAATGGATATGCATATGGAGTCCAGGTCGGGAGCACCATCTGAAGATGACGAGAATATGGGTGCTCCAATTGGCTCTAGAAACGGGAACCATCGCCAATCACGGTTTTCAATGGAGAATTCCTTCGATGATTTTGATCACGGGGGTGACAAATCCAGAGATTCTTGGCAGTATGGTATACAGAAGAAACAGAACTCATCTGGACCCATGGGAAAGAGAGACGTATAACCATTCCTTATCTGCAGATTCTTCTTCTGCATCACGCGGAGATTTGTGGATTGTTTGATTTCCTCAAACTGTGATCTCCCAGAGTCAAAAGCTTGTCTCGGCCGTGATATTGGGGCTTTCGGCAAAGCTGTATGAGCCACAAGATTCTCAGCCTTGGAAGAGGGAGGTGCATGCAATGGATGGATGTGTTGGACAGATGCTTGTGTTGGTTCTGACAAATTTGGGCACATAGCTGGGATGGGATTTGTGGGTTGAAGACTGCAGAGATTTGCCAACCCTTATTTATATGGAGTGAATGGATTGGAGACAACCCGCTGGAAAGCGGGGGGAATACTCAATTTTGTATCAGAACGACAGGAAAAAACATGATTTTAGGGATCTAAGGAGGCAGTTTGCTGTCAACTACTGACTTTGTACATAGATGGGTTCACAACATTTTTTTAGCAAATTGTTTGTGTTTCATCATTTCATGACAAACTCAAGTGTTTCACTTCCAAAGGAGAAGAAAGGAAATATAGGGGTTACCCATGTTCTTATGTTACTTTCCTATACACTGAAATCTGCTTGTATGAAAACTTCTATAATTTATTTATTAATTAATTTATTTTGTTGAAATCTTCTGTCTTGAGAAAGTTACATGAGTTACATCATACCAACATCAGCGTTTGTATACTGTATTTATGCTGATGGGGTGCTCTTGACATGCTGATAATGTCTGACTTTTCTAAATAACTATATCTGAATCAAAGGAGCACTTAATGATGGATTTTCCTTGGAAGAAAGGGGCTGAACCGATGAAAGGAAAAAATTGCAAATTGATAGTAGCAAGACCTGCGCCAGTAGCATTTGGGACAACTCAGAAGCAGTTGCTTATTACTTGGCTGGTAAACATTTGATGCAATTTAGTCAATGTTGGTAAGGTAAATGAAAGAAAATTCCTAGTTGAAGTGGCATAAATTATTAATCATCTATATCATGGGTTCCCTATTTGCAGGACATGACATTGGGCAGATCCAGGTTGACTTGACTGAATTTCGCATTAAAGAAGCTTGGTAAATACACATTGGTTAGTTGTTTCTGAATACAAACATTAATAAACATTTATATTATTATTATTACCCATTACCCATACATTATATTTTGTAGTCAGGATATAAAATAGAAGGTATCAATGGCAGTAATATTTAGTATTTTCCCTCATTTCTACAGTATATGTATACAATAAATTAAGTAGATTAGCAGATAGAAAATGTAAATGAAATACAGAAATATTGGTGGTACAATATGGACAAGGGCACGTGTTTGGAGTGACCTTATCTGGCGGCTACCTTATTATTTGTTAACGAGGTGACGGCACATGGCACGGCGCGTGCACCATCTTCAACTCCAATGTCACAAACCTATAAATTTTATAGGCTCCTTCATCTTCCTACTTCTGAATTTTAACGTTAGATTTTGAAGCATGCTATGGTGTCAAATATAATATTAATGCTTCTCTCTCTATCTCATTAGGTTGGCTGCATAATAATACACACTACTTTTTGGTTGCTATTGTGGACTAAGTTCTGTTGTTTGCATTCTTATCCAAATAATATCTATTTTTTTTCATACTTATTTTTAAAATAAAAAAATCATTTTCAAACCAACCAAGTTCTTAATATGCTGAAGTGAATTGCATACATTGTATTGTATTGCACGTGAATTAGATCGAGATCTCAGTAAATTAGCAGCATGATTGAGAATCTTATACAGTTTAGCTTAAATATAATTAGAGATATTGTTGTGAATTTTCCCTATAAAAAATAATTTGTTGATTTGTCATTTATAAGATCCCCTGATTACATATTTTTTATTCCGTATTCCTCACGTGCAGAATCTAAATTTAAAAATCAAACAGAATGATCAGCAACTGAGAAAATCATGGCATGGAGGTACTTCCAAATTTCATGGCAGTGATCTAAGATCTTGAATGAATCAGAATCCTCATTCGGGTGTTGACTACTTCCATTTTATGATCCCATTTCTGTGGTATATATGCATCTGATTAAAATTCCTCTGTTCACATATGTTGAGAGATTTCTTTTGAAATGGACACTGTTGAACCCAAACCTTATGTGGACATTCAACACGTTGAATGTTCTGTAAAGGTATGCGTGATTCTAATTTAGTGAGAACAAATATTATACAACTTAAAATAGAGAATTTGACTTCTATAAAAGAACATCAATGATATTGATTCAACCAAAATAGATAAACTGAAAACTGTGTAATGCCTTTTTCATATATCACATTGAAGTTAATAAATATCTTTGAAAAGACAAAAAATTAAAAAAATAATAATGTGGCTCTAAACAGACGAGGTTCACTTTCGCCAGCGAAGCCTAAATATTTCTAAAATTTTCAAAATTCTAAATAAATACAAAATCTAAATGATTTAATATTTTACTCAATTAATTTTTTTGAATTACATTAAATTCTTAAATTATTCAAAATATTACTAAATAATAATTCTAAATAATTTAATATCCTACTTAAGTGAAAATTTGAAATAAATACAATTTCTAAAATATCCAAAGTCCTACTAAATAAACACAAATCCTAACTTATTTTATGTCATACATAAATAAAATTTCAAAACTTTGTCTACCCTATTAGGTCAAAAGGGTTGATTATGTTGAATGTAGCTTCTAGCAGTATAACTTATTTGTTACTTCCTGCAGAAAAAACAACTCTAAGGGACCTCATGAGGGCTAAAAGTGAAGAAAACTCTCATAAACCTTTTGGTGGTAAAGTCATTGTATTGGAAGGAGATTTTAGGTAGATATTTCTTATTGTAAAAAATGATTAAGATATGACATTGTGAAGACAACAATAAATTACTCTAAGTTATGAAAACATTGTAAAGTCTTGAAACTTACAAAGAATATAAGATTAAGCATTGAAAAATCAATGCAAACTATAATAGAAATAAAAGAGTTCGCTGATTGGATCCTTCATATTGGAGATGAAGATATGGACTTAAATGAGGTTAGAGAAGCAACTATTCAAATACCAAAAGACTTTTTAATTGAACATGTTGAACAACCTTTATTGCAATTGGTTGAATTTGTTTGTCCAGGCTACATGCAGAATCTGACCTCTGATAGATTTTTTTTTATGAGGGTGCAATAGTGTATCCTACCACAAAATGTGTGGAACAAGTAAATCAATTTATCTTATCATTAATCCCTCGAGAAGAAGTTACTTATTTAAGTTCAGACAAATCTTGCGAATATGAAGAATAAGAAAATGCTCAAGTTGAGTGGTTTACAGTAGAATTTTTTAATGATATCAAATGTTGGGAATTCCTATCATTGTCTTAAATTAAAAGTTGGAGTTCCGGTAATGCTTCTAAAGAATATTGATAAAGTCAATGGACTTTGCAATGGAACAAGATTACAAGTAATTGACTTAGGGAAGAATGTTATTGGTGCCAAAGTTATTACTGGAAAAAATATTGGTGATAAAATATTTATTCCTAAAATGAACTTGACTCCTTCTGAATTAGGCCTGCCTTTTAAGTTTTAGATAAGACAATTTCCAATATTTTTGTGCTTTGATATGACAATAAATAAAATCCAAGGTCAAACGCTTAATTGACCTATATCTACCACGTTTAGTATTTACACACGGACAATTATATGTTGCGGTTTCTAGAGTGAAATCAAAGAAATGGTTGAAAATCTTGATTTTGGATGATAATGGAAATACAAGTAATTCATCTTCTAATGTGATTTAGAAAGAAATATTTGAAGATGTTTGTAACATATTGTTACAGCCATATATATCCCGTATGAACATTCTTTAATGAAAAAAATTGTTATTTCTCATGTGTTTGTTCTAATATATGAAGATCAATTTAACTTCATCTAAAGAGTTCTTTTTGTTATGTAGAGTAATATTTTATTATTTTCATATTTAATATATTTAATTAATTAATTTTCTAACGTTACAGGTCTTCATGAAAATCTGATATTCTCCAACCATCATCATCTTGAATTGATCAATAATTTTGGTTATAATAATACTTTTACTTTTGGTCAATTATCTATTTTTAGATTATTTAGTAATAATTGATTTAATTTTGATTTATAATTATGATAAACTTTACCATCATTCTTAATTCATTTAATTTTGATTTATAATTATGATAAACTTTACCATCAATCTTAATTCATTTAATTTTAACTTATAAATGATTGTATAACTAATATTATAATTTAATATATTACAGGTGAGAAAAACAAATTTAATGTAATATATATATATATAATATAATATGCAAATATCATATTTTAAAAAATTCTCGTGCATTGCACGGGTATGACATTGAAGTTAAAAAATATTTCTGAAAAGACAAAAAATTAAAAAATAATAATGTGGCTCTAAACAGACGAGGTTCACTTTGGCTAGTGAAGCCTAACCTAATATTCATAAAATGGGGTTTGTTTGATGGTGAGCAATATAAATGCTATGCCACAATGAGTGTGAGAGGTGCTTACATATGGCAAAGAAATAACTTCTTGAACTAGGATCTTCAACAACTACAACAACTTTAATCTCTTTCTTCTCTTCTTTTACAATCAAATCAATACTCTTTTCATGAAAAATCTCTCCTACCTTGTAAAAAATTATTTGACCTCAACTTGGTGAAGCAAACATCATTAAAAAAATGAAGAAATTGGTTCCCATAAAACAATTACATTGTTATTGGTTGAATGGAAAAGAATAATAAGAGATGGTCTTTTTTTGTTTATTATAAACATAGGTTCTATTGGTCATTGTTGATTTTGAGAGTTATGCTCATACATAGTCACTTTTTGCAAAATGATTGGGATATCTTTAAAAAATCTCACATTAATTCATGCTGAAAATATAATAATGAGAGAGTGAGTATGCTTTATTTATAGAGCTTAATGGAATTAACAAACATTTCTAGCAAACTAATGTTAATTAAGTAACATTTCTATAAAAAAAAACACTACTCTAACATTATATAAATGAATAAAGTTTAATGAGAATGAATTTAACAATGTGGATATTAAAAAATTAACCACAACAAATTATTGGTTTTTTAGATGAATTTCTAATAACTTGTTGCTATTTACAAACATAGTCTATTAGTTGAGGAAATGTTTCAATATAGCATTTCTTCAAGGATCTATGTGAATCAATAAAGTATCTAAAGAAATAAAAAACTAGAAGGGAGGACTTAAAAGAATTCCAACCACCTTTCAACTATGCTTGTGGCTATTACTTTGATTAAATACGCCCAACAATAACAAATTTGGAGAAAAAAAAAAATATATTACTATTATTTATTTTTTAAATGAAATAAATAAAATGCTAAAATATCATGAATTTAATGTTGTAATAATATTTTGTTTATCTTTTAAGAACATTGTAGAGCTCTCTTAATTCAAAATACCATGTCTTTCTTTCCCTTCTCCAAAACCTTAATTACTTTCAAACATGTCCTATTTTTTTTATGTCGAGTGTTTTTTTATTCTTTTTGTTTTAAATAATGTGCTCATTGGTACGCAATATTGTAGATTAGGTTACTTATGAGTGTTTTATTCAATTATACTTAAATGTTACGTTTGATTAAGAAGAGAGAAGACAATAATAGTTATATTATTTGATATTCTCACATCATATGCTATTTTAAAAGAAAAAGTAAAATATTTGTTATCTTAAAATAAATATAGTAAAGTATTTAATATTTTTTCGTTATTAATAATAAGTAATAATTGTACTTTAAAAACATATAAATATTTAAAGTATGAATTTTTTTTCTTTCTGTTCTCATAGTTTCTTTTTACACTTTTATGGAAGGTGAAAAATATTAAAAATATTTTTTCACGTAGTTTTATGAGGAAGACTTTAGATTGAGTGGTTTGGGAAATTTTTGAATTATATAATCTTAAAACTATTAAAGTTAATCAATTTTTTTTTTTACATTTCAAATTACGTAATTTATTATTTTTTCATTTTATATTGACTAATTTAAATTTTTTATTTTATTTTTGGAATGCTCAGTTCAAAAATTTGATTTTTATCAAAGTCAATATAATAAGGTATTCAACTTCGTTCAATGCTGAAAGAGTTTTTCTATACTAACTAGTTATTCATTTCAAAAGGTTCTTTACTCTTAGTCCTTGTTATGAGTCTAAATTAATGTAGTTTGTGTTATGGGGAAGAATTTCAAATTGCATAATTCAAAAAATAATTTCAAACCAAACTTGTATGAACAACAAAGGGTAAAATTTAAAAAATATAAGGTGTAACAATAAGTTTTGGTTGTAGAAAGAAATTGACTTAAAGTAGATGTAACACCTGAATTGGAACTAAATATCAGGAAGGCCAAAAGCTCAAAGATGGTAAATCTTATAGTCATAGGTGCAATCTAGCAACTATATTTGTGTCATTTAGTTTAATAATCTAATAGTCCAACATTATCGAGAAAAGGAGAAAATTGTGTTGGAGTTTCGAGGTGAACAATACCTTGAATATGACGATTGACCTAACGATGTTATTTCAACAGACTTAAAGTAAAAGTATTGACACTGTCTGTGGGGATGAAAGATTGGTTCCAAAGATAAACTCTTGTTTTTTTAGCCCTTAATTGGGATGAATGGAGAAATGGTTTCAAAGACGAACCTTCGTTTCCTGAGGGCTTGTTTCGGTTCATTCAATAATCCTAACACTTAGGATTCAAATCTAAAGGAAATTTAAATACACCTTCATCATTTAATTTATTGAGGCGTCATTTAAAGACAAAATTGTGACGAAACTTCGAGTTTCAAAGCGGATAATACCCCTGATACGGTGATTGACTCTAACGATGTTATCTCAACAGACTTAGAGGCAAAACATTGACGTCGTCTGTGGGAATAAAAAAATGGTTCTAAAGATGAACTCTCGTTCCTCTTAAACCTCGATTGGGGGACTTGTTTCGGTAATATCGAATAGTCGCACATCGCCTCCCAATAGTTCCACATCAACGAAACGTCTTTTAAAGATAAAATCATGATGAAACTTTAAGCTTCAAAACAAATAATACCTTAAATACAATAATTGACTCTAATGATGTTATTTCAACGAACTTAATGCCAAAACATTAACACCATCGAGAGATGGAAAGATGGTTCCCTAGACTAATCCTCGTTTCCTAGTCCTCGACTAAAAGACCTGTTCTAGTACGCTCAATAATCTCAAATCACTTATGACTCAAGACTTAAGACAATTTAAATACATTTTTATTCTTTAATCCTTATATTATTTTTTAAACATAAAATTATGATAAAATTTTAACTTTAAAAATTGATAATATCTCAAATAGAAGTATTGTCTTTAAATTGATTTAATATTGAAATATATACCCTATCAATTTGAAAATGTAAGTCACTTAATATGCTAAAAATTAACCTTTTATTTATTTTTAATACATTCTGATATAGCTTCTAATAATTTCTTTTAATTTCTTATACAATGTGATCAAGAGACAGGGGCTAATAAGACTCTTAATAAATATATCTTTCTCACTCTTTTTTATAATATATTTTCTACAAACTTCTAATTTAATCTCAATTTTAAACTTTTTTTCATTGCGTTCTAAACAATTTTATACTCACTCATTCTCATTTTTGTAGTACTCACCCTCTCTCTCTCTCTCTCCCTCTCCTAAAAAACTTAACTGTTCGTTCCCAAGCGAGGTTTTAGTTTACAAGTGTATTTTTTTTAAATAAAACGTATGAGTTGAAATGATTTTTTAATGCAATTTGTAATAACACTATTTCATTATTTTTTTAAAAACTAACATTTTTTGCTGTTGAATTTAGCTTTTAGTTAAAAAGAAGAGACTTTTACTTAGATATTGATCATTGTTTATTATTACTCGTTTATTATTACTGTCAATATTATTATTATTATTATTAATTGATTGATGATAGTGTTACAAGTCTTTATCTCTAATTATTAAATTATTATTATTACTATTATTATTATATCTAGGTACATCTTCATTATTATTATCATTAATATTTGAAATGGACATAAGGCTTTTTAACTTTGTCATTATCCTATCATCATTTTCAGGCTGATAAAATGCAAGTGGCATACATAAACTATAATTTAGATTATAATAAATTGATAAAAATAATTTAAGATATATTTAATTATAAAAAGAAGTAGAATTAATTTCAATCAATTAAATATATAGAAGAGAATCCATTAAATTTTGAAAAAATAATAAATAAATCATTAACCATCATTAATTGAAATGATAATTTAATCAAATCTATTTTTTATTTATTTTTTGACGATAAACTTATTAATGAATTGGACGAGTGAAGGATTGATGGATTATTTTACCATCTTTCATGCTAACATCTTGGTATAATTACACTACTAAGCAAATAAACCATTAAACTAAGCTTAAGAAGACATGAAATTTTAAAATAAAATAAAATAAAAACTAAAAATGATCTTACACTAAAATTATGTAAATGACATGTTGCATGTTACACATTACATGTGTGGTGTTGGCATAAGGCTTGAGTGTGGGGCAACTTGCAAGAGCAAACTTGTCTGTCCCCGTTAAGTGCTGCGCTGTTCAGTTTGTGCCCACAACACACACTCACTGCGGTTGTTGTTGATGTAAACGAGGTTTTTATTTTAACGCTATCATATCATCGATCATCTCTTCCCCTTGTTTTTTTCTCCATCATTTCAGGGTCTTTCTTCACTCCACATATTCCATTCTTTCTTTTTCCCCTCAAAATATCTCTTTTTCCTCTCAACCCCAACAAAATTCCAAACATTCCACCTCTCCTTTTCACGTCACTTACCACAACTGGGATGCTCCTCTTTCTCAAGGTAAGATCACGTTTCTGGGTTCTTCAAAAGTTTCCATCTTTTCGTTTCTGGGTCTGATGGGTCTGTTCGATTCATCCTTCAGCTCTGTTTAATCTAATTTAATTTAAATTGTGCAACTAAACCTATTATATATATTTATATTTATATGGGGTGGTGTTATTTTATTGGAAGGGGAAGACTTATTGTGGTATTGACTTGGCTTTTGGGATTCCCACTACTAGGGTGGTTAGGTGTTTGTTTGTGTTGTGTTGTGTGTCACTGTGTCCTCCTCTGTACCATCTTGATTTCATTGGTAACAGTAAAAGGAAAAGGTTCTTTCTTGTGGAAAAGGGTCCCTTGCTTTAGGGCAGTGAGAGAGAAAAGTATTTCTTCCTGATGATGTCTTTTGATGGGTCTGTGGAATCTTATGCAAACCCTTCCTTCCCTTTTCCTTGCTTGCTTAGGAGATAGAGGAAAGAATAGGTAAAATGTATGCGTGTTGTTGATAATTGTGTTTCCCAAAATTCCTGTTCCAACTGGGTCAACTTTTTAAATTGCTTTTCTCGTCTGCAATCAGGTAGATTAAGCATCCTATTCCTATCTGATTGTCTCTTGTATTTTAATTTTGTAAGAATTCTCACACACTTTTGTCTCTTTTTCTTCTTCATGTATTGATCAGAGTTTTTCGTTTTGGCTTTTCATTCACTTCTTGTTGTTTGTTATTATTGTTATTTTTTGCAGGATTACTAGTTAACTGAATCCTTGGTGTAATTGAGATGGACGGTGATATATTTGGAGGGCTAGGGAATTCAACTCAAGTCGATAGCAGGCTTTTACAGGTATTTCAGAAGAGCTTATTGCAAGCTCAAGATATTTTGAATCAGAACCGGTTGCTGATCAATGAGATAAACCAAAACCACGAGTCCAAGATGCCTGATAATCTAAGTAGAAATGTGGGTTTGATCAGAGAACTGAATAGCAATATCAGAAGGGTGGTTGATCTCTATGCAGATCTTTCTAACTCCTTTACCAAGTCCAGAGAAGCTTCTTCTGAAGGGGACTCCAGTGGGACTTTAAAGTCTGATGGAAAAGTCAACCAGAAGAGAATTAGATCCAGCTAATTGATTGAATTTGATCTTTCTTGCAATCAACAAGTTTATTCTGATTCTAGAAGGAATTTGTTCGGTAGAACTGAGTAACATCCTCTCAGGTTATTTTTGTGCCAAGTCTTCCATATTGGGTTTATGTTTAGAGGGCCAGAGATTTAGTTAATCATCTGATCTATGAAAGTAGCATCAATTTGAGGACCATACCATTGTGATTTTGTGTAACCCTGTTAGCTTGGTGAAATGAAGCATGTTCATGGACCATTTAGTGAAGTTTCCAAGCTTGAACTTCTTAGATCTCACTGATATTGATATTTAGTGATAAATTTTGGATAGTTATTCATTTGTTCTGCATGTTGATCATTTGGTGAGTTGTTGTTAGTTGATCTCCTTTTGGTTTTGTATTGGATATTTGATGCCTGAGATCCAATTACTAATTTACTGCCTGATTAATGCCATCATATGTTGATGATTGCGGTCTTTAACCAACACTCTGCAAGGATTAAAATCTAGTGATTTTATATGCTGATCTTTTATCACTTCAAAATGATTCGCTCATTTGTTTTCCTCAGATTCATCATGTCTGGGGAAACAAGAGCATGTTCAATAATACTGATGAATAACAACTTTGAGATATTGTTCTTCGTTATTTGTTGAGATGTTTGGTGGTGTTGAAAGAAAGCGACCATAGATGATTTACTCGATTCTGTTCACCAAACACGACCACGACTATTCTTTGTTCCTAATCACATGAAATATCATTGGAATTATTCGATATGAACACTTTTTTGGGTTTTGGGTGGACTTATAATGTAATCGACATGATGGTTGCGGTAAGAATACTAAAATAAGCAAAGGTGGCATTCTATCACTGCTGCAAATTGTTACTGATGATAGAAAATAATGATGGTTCTTTTGAGACTGTGGTCTATATTTGACTTGTGGTTCTTTTGTAAATATAACAATCTATACTAAGACAATTAAATGGGATTCTGTAGTTGTAGATCAGAATAACGACGATTAGTACTAAAAATAGTTGTTCATTTATACGACAATGATTTTCATTTAACTGTCATCATATAGGTCATTTTAAATCTTTCTTAGTTGTCTTGGAACATCACGAAGGTATTACGTTGTTGCCATTTTGCTATCATGCCGTGTGGATCTTACTATCATTGATTCTCACCTCCTGTTGGCATTGGTCATCAGTCCTTACCCATTGCTAACAGCTCCTCAACCACTGTCATTGCTCACTGTTCCTGGATTCATTTTCTTTTTCCTCTATTTTTTTTGTTTTAAAAAAAATTATATTTGTGGATGGATTGTTTTTGAGTTATTTTTGTTTATATATTTATTGTTGTAATGTTGAATTATTTTTTGTTTATATATATTAGTCTTCTCTAACTAGTGTTTTTTGTTGTCTTATTAGTGCGTATTTCAGATATAATATTTTGAAGGGCAAACCAAGTGCAAGATCGCAAAAGTTGATATGGTTGCAACTCAAGGTTATTAATTTTGGTCCAAATATAGTTGTAGTTGTTTGCTTGTTTTTGGTTTGTTAATTAAATATGTTAATTATATCGGTATTGAATTGTAGGGCAATAAACAAATTAGAGGGTATGAGTCTGAATATTATCTAATGCAATGGAGACAACCATTTTTCAAGCCAATCGAAAGAGATTGGACTAAACTATTATTTAACTAATTCATAATTAAATAACCCATGTGTATTTTATGTACTAATTCAAGTTATTATTTGTTGTAGTATTTCATGGATGTTCAACCATTTGATTCTAAACTCATACACTACATTAGATCCACACGAAGAACATATTTTATCAACTTCTATAACACATTAAGTTAGATGATATTTTAAAATTTTGTAAACTTGTTTTTGTAATTTTACCTTTAAACTTGAGATATTATGTTTTAATTTCTGATTTTTCTTACTTTTTTATTATGGTTTCATAGTATATTATTCATTATGGTTGGTGGTAGAATATATATTGTATATAAGTTGATCAATTATCAGACAAACAAAAACATAAAATAATAAAATTTAAAACAAAACATGCAAAATAATGACAATTTTTATTCCAACCGTTGTGGAAGATCTAACAACAACAATTGTTTACAAGAACACCATTATATATTACTCTCATAAATAATTTTTTACACATTTAGATCATCTACGACAACGATTTTTTATTCAATCGTATCAAACTATATAACATTTTTTAATCAATCGTTATTGTTATCAAACTATATAACAATAATTTTTGAACCAACCTTCGTTATTATAGAACTATATGACGACAGTCCAAATTGTTCTATAAGTTTTCTTAACGACATCTCCAAAAAAATAATAATTTAAAAATTATCAACAAAATCTATTTTAAACCGTTGTTAAAAAAACGTGTTATACTTGTGTACCAAACATAAAAAAGTAGCAATAATTAACTTGAAAGTCTTCTTTGGAGGTTTATGTGCTGGTGAGAGCCTAGGATCCATCTGCACACAATTTTTTTTTTAATAAAGAGCTTTATGAGAGAGTTAAAGAAAGAACTTTAATGTGATTCAAATAAGATTTTAATTCTCTTTAGTCTTTACAAGCCCTCTGCTTCAAGTATCAGTTTTATTTATTTATTTATTTCATTATTACCTTTAGTGACTAAAAAAACACAAGCAATAATGAAAGCATCTTTGGTTGATGGAATCAAAGGATCTAGAAAATAACCTTAGAGTAGAAGTGATATATTTTAAATGATACCTGAATATTTTATTATTAAAATGAAAATGACATATAAATAGAAAATTCAGTTATTCAGGTTTCATTTTAAAA